>SMVB01028641.1_pt1 | contig 22617 bp, 22 predicted proteins | sample 2456461 | NCBI WGS metagenome assembly SMVB01 (sample SAMN11095934, study PRJNA526329) | marine sediment metagenome | biome: Marine sediment; feature: Surficial sediment; material: Deep marine sediment; isolation source: Hadal surficial sediment | place: Pacific Ocean | collected 2014-05 | depth...
AACTTGCCGGCTGCATCAATGGCATCATCGAACGTACCCAACTCGTCGACCAAGCCGTTCGCGAGCGCATCCATGCCGGTCCAGACCTGACCCTGCCCAATCTCATCAACAGCAGCTTTCTCAAGGCCACGACTGGCTGCAACGTCGCTGATGAAGTCGTCATAGGTGTCCTCAACGAACAACTGCAACAATTCCTTGGTCTGCTCACTCATTTCGCGATTCGGCCGAAATTGCCCGGACCACGGCGTCGACCCAACGCCGTCAGACCTGATTCCAATGGCCTCCATCGAACGTTGATAGGTCGGAAACATGCCGAACACGCCAATGGAACCCGTAATCGTCGCCGGACTCGCTATCACCTTGTCTGCATGCATGGAAATGGCATAACCACCCGACGCCGCCACACTGCTCATCGACGCAACCACAGGCTTGCCCGACTCCCGTAGCGCCTGAATTTCATCGGCGATAACCGCAGCCGCAAATGCGCTGCCACCTGGACTGTCTACACGAAGAACAACCGCGTGCACCGAATCATCATGTCTTGCACGCCGCAGCAGTTTCGCAGTGGAATCGGCGCCGATGCTACCCGGCGACTGCTCACCGAACCTGATGTCTCCGGCTGCAATAATGATCGCTACGTTTTCGTCACGCACTGTCCCGCCCGACAACAGTCGCTTTTGTGACAAGTAGTCGTGCATCTCCACTGTGTTGGGCATATCGCTTTGATCATCGTCTTCACCGACATAGCCAATCATGAGATCACGCGTTTCGTTTCGCGTCAGCAGATCGTCGATGAGACCGAAGTCTCTGGCTGCAATCGCAATGTCGCCCTTTGTCTCGCGAACGTACTGAAGCATATTGACGGCAAAATCCTGAATTGCACCGTCTTCAAGTCCACGTGCCGCGACAACGTCGCTTCGATACATCGACCACAGTTGATCAACTAGTCGCGTAGTCGACTCCCGATCTTCATCCGACATATTGGTACGCGTGAAAGGCTCGACAAACGATTTGTGCGTGCCAACGCGAAAGACGTTCCAGTCAATCCGCAAAAGATCGATGGCCTCTTTGTAATAACTGGGAAAGCGCCCATAGCCGCGGAACATAATTGCGCCGTCCGGGTGCAGGTAAATTTCGTCGGCATGTGCGGCCAGGAAATATGCCTGCTGTGACATGTAATCCGCGCTGGCCACGACGAGCTTGCCCGAGGTTTTGAAATCATCAATGGCGGCGGCGACCCGTTGTAATTTACTGAGTCCTGCGCCAAGCATCGCACTGACTTCGAGATGCACCATTTCGATGTCGTCGTCGTCTTTCGCGAAACGCAACGCATCGACAATATCCTGCACGCGGGTCTGCGGCCGCCCGTCGTCCAGGAGTTCTGCAATTGCGCGATCGTAGGGATCGCCCTCAAGCTGCTCGACCAGGGACCCGTAAGGCTGCACATACAAGGCGGCCCCTGTCGGCATCACCGTGGGTGCATCTGGCATCGCGCCGAAAAACATCATGAATACAAATAGCAGCAGCACCAAATGTAGAACCTTGCGAATGCCATCTGCGCCGGTCCACAACCCGGATATTAAACGCAGTAACAGTTTTTTCATGTTCACGTCAATCATTCTCCCAATATTGAATTCGGTATATCTTGCCGGCGTGGTCATCGCTGACGAGCATCGAACCGTCGTCGAGCACTAATAAATCAACTGGCCGGCCCGACACAGTATTGCCCTGCAACCATCCATCAGCAAATATTTCGTAGCCAACCGCTCTGCCGTTTTGCAGGCGCACCAGGCTCACACGGTAGCCGATTTTCTTGGATCGATTCCAGGACCCGTGCTCGGCTATGAATATCTGACCCTGATATTCGACTGGAAATTCCGCGCCTGTATAAAATTTTACACCTAAAGATGCGACGTGCGGACCCAACTTTTGCGCCGGCGGCGTGTAATCGTCGCAATTTTTGCCGCTTCCGAACTCCGGATCGAGGATGTCACCGCCGTGATAATACGGAAATCCGAAATTGAGTCCGGCCACCGGCGCATGATTCAGTTCATCGGGTGGCAGATCGTCTCCCAACATGTCCCGGCCGTTGTCCGTAAACCAAAGTTCCTGCGTTTTCGGGTGCCACGTGAAGCCAACGGAGTTTCGAATACCGGTTGCAAATACTTCACGGTCAGAACCGTCTGGATTCATGCGAATAATTTGCCCGAAACCCTCGGGCTCGCAGATGTTGCACGGGGCACCAATGCTGATATAGAGCTTGCCCTCGGCGCCAAACCCGATATAGCGCCAGCCGTGATGCCGCTCTGACGGCAAGTCAATATCAAGCACTTCCGCATCGGGCATATCGTGTAGTCGCAACTTTACGTCGCGATACCGAAGGACTCGCGAGGTCTCGGCAACGTAAAGATCGCCGTTGAAGTACGCGATACCGTTGGGCGTCGTCAGGCCCCTGACCAGTTCGATGACCTCGCGCTGGTTCACGTCATTCGGAATTATCGCGTAGACCGAATCCCCACGTCGATTGGCAACAAATACGGTTCCGTCATCACCCAGCGCCAACGACCGCGCGTTCGGTACGTCCGCATAAACTTCGATGCTGAATCCCGGCGGTAATTGAATATCGGCCAGCCGGTTTTGATCGGCGACAACTGGCTGGACTGCAGCGAATAATAATACGGCCGCTGGTGCGGCACGCAGCGTCACGAGCCAGGGACGAGCCACAATGAAAGCCCCGGCAAGAATGCGATAACAATGACCGACAGCAACAGAATCATCAAGAATGGGAACGTCGCGGAATACACGTGCAGTATCGGTTTCTCAAATCGATAGCTGGAAATAAACAGGTTCAAGCCTACCGGTGGCGTCAGGTAACCAAGTTGCATCGCCGCCAGGAATACGATACCGAGATGGACCGGGTGGATATCGAATCCGGCCGCAACTGGCAGGATCAGCGGAACAATGAGAACGATGGCTGAAAAAATATCGAGAATCGCGCCGAGTACCAACAAAAAGAGCAGCAACATCACCAGGAACGTTGTCTGGCTTGAAACAAAGTTGGATACCCACTCGAGCAGCATTTGCGGAATATCTGCGCTGATCATGTAATTGGTCGAGGCCATGGATGCGCCAAGAATAATCAGGATTGCACCAACGAGCACCATCGACGAGCGGATAACGCGCGGCAATTCCCGCCATGGAACTTCTCGATGAACCAGCACTTCGACAATGAATACATACAACGCTGTTATTGCAGCCGCTTCCGACACCACCAGGAATCCCGAATATATTCCTCCAAGAACAACAAATGGCAGCGGGATTTCCCAAATCGATTCACGTATCGCCGATGCAGTCTCACGCCATGAGAAGGATTTCAGTGGTTGCCGGATGCCGCGATTTACCCACATGCTGTATGCCGACATCATGAACAACATCAGCAAGCCCGGCAGAATTCCGGCCAGAAAAAGTTGATCGATCGGTACTTCAGATACGACACCGTAAAGTATGATCGGCAGCGACGGAGCAAACAGCAGCCCGAGACTGCCCGACGATGTTACGAGGCCGAGATTGAAGCGATCCGAATAACCGTCTTGCTTCAGCGCCGGATAAAGGATCGCACCCAGTGCAATAATCGTAACGCCGGAGCTACCCGTAAACGCCGTAAAAAAGGCGCAGGCTGTTATTGACACAACCGCCAGGCCGCCCGGCACCCAACCCAGCAATACGCCCGTCATTCGAACCAGTCTTTGTGGCGCCTTACTCTCGCTGAGCAGATAACCCGCAAACGTGAACAACGGTATGGCCACAAGAAACGGCAAGTCCGCGATGCCGAGAATATCCAGTGCCACGCTCATCAGATCGGTCCCTTCGCGATGCAGGCCGAGCATGGCGCTGGTTACAATGATCGTGAACAGCGGAGCCCCGAGTATCGCAAACACCAGCAGGATCAGGCTGAAGGCAATCACTCGTCAGCCCTTTTTCCGCCGACGAAGTTCTCGACAGCCGTTTTGAGAACGGAAACCAGGAAACGATAACTGAGCAGCGCGAATGCGACCGGAACCACCAAGTGCGCGACCCAGGCCGGCGTGTCGATAAGAACCGTGTCCTCGAACTCAATTTCAAGTTGTAGATAACGCCACGCATTCCAGGCGATGACACCGCACACGGCTGCAGCGAAAGTGTCGACCAGCATTCGCACAATCCCGACAGCACGGTCCGAAAGCAGATGCGATATTGCGTCGATACGTATGTGCCGGTTCTCGCGGCAGGCAGCGATCGAGCCAACCATCGCGAGCCAGAGGACCATCAAACGGACGAGTTCGCCGCCCCAGAAAAATCCTGTCTCGAAAATTTCTCGAGCTATCACCTGGCCAACCGCGACCAGCATCATGCCACCGAGCAGTGTGACGAGCAGGACATCTTCGACGAGTCGTCCGGCCTGATCAAGCCGGGCAAGTGCGGCGGTCACGGCCTGAGTCATGATTTAATCGCCAGCCGCGCTGACTTGCTCGCCCGCTTCCCCGGTGTCCACGTTAGCGTCATGCTGGCTGCGATACTCTTCCACGTAGTGCATCATTTCCTCGTAGAGTTGCAACGACACGACATCTTGTTTCGCAAGCTTGTAATTGGACTCCTGAAGCACGGCGCGGATCTCAGCGATGCTTTCTTCGTCAGGCACGATGCGCTGCAGTCCCGCACTAAACAGCGCCTCTTTGGCCTCCCGGTCGTCCACCATGTTCTCGACATTGTATCTGTCATAGAGACTCGACATGACGTCGCGAACAATCGCCCGGTCATCTGCCGATATCTTGTCGAACGCTTTCTTGTCAACCACCATGAAACCCATGGTGTAGACAAGGGGCAGATCTGTAAGGTACTTGAGTTTCGTGTGGTACTGCAAAATGACAGCACCAATAGATGACATGAAGATGATATCGAGCCCGCCAGTTTGCAATGACGTGTAAACATCCGTTAACGGCATAGGCACGGGCGACACCGACAAAGCCAGCATGGACGCTTTGCTAATTCCATCACCTTCCGGAACCCAAACACGTTTTCCTTTGAGGTCAGCGAGGTTGCGTACTGGTTCATTGGACATGATGACCGCGAACCCGGTAGTCGCAAACCCAAATGAAACAAACCCGACCTCCTCCAGACCGGCCTGAATCTTGGCGTCCATGCGGCTTCTGACGAATGCAACTTCCGCCTCGGATTCGAAAACCATCGGTAACCCGTACAAGCCGATGTCGCCAAACTTGTCCATCAACGCGGACGGCGTGAACACGCCACCTTGCAACGATCCGATGCTGATGCGGCGCAACACCATTTCGTCGCCGCCCTGGCTACCGCCGCCGTAATATTTGATGACGACACGTCCCTCGGTTCGCTCTTTAATGACTTTGGCGGTTGCACGCATGTCTTTCATCCACTGCGAACCTTCCGGAGTCACGGTGGCAATTTTCAGGGTCGTGGCAATCGACAATCCCGACACAGATAACAACAGCAATACAAGTCCGATTCTTTTCATCATTCAATCCAGTCAGAAATAATCATCTGCCTCCGCGCACAGGACCAATGCTTCTTCCTGGGCCATAACATTGGTCAGTGTGTAACCGTCAGCATAAGGGGTTGTGTTGAGGATTTCACCGCAAAGTTTGTCATTCAGTTCGCGATCATATCGCGCACGCGCATACCCTTTGAGAAATTCAAGCTTGGCGCTCAAGTCCCGATTATCGGACAGCGTGATCGCCTGCTCGCAATGTGCGCGCCCTGCATCCATCTGCCCACCCATTTCACCTCTGAACGTCATCAGAATGCACAGGTAAGTATGTGCAGAGGGGTTCACCGCTGCACCGCTCATATCAATGTAACGCTGCATTACAGCGGTAGCCTGCGGAATTTGTGCCAGCGCATTCCAATCGCTACTGTTTGCTCGAATATACGCAAGCGATGCGAAACCGTAGGTGAAAATCAGATCGGCGTGTTTTTCATCGACATTGCCCAGGCTGGACGCGAACGCGTCATAGGAAATACTCCGCCAGGCGCACGACTCTTCAATTGTCTTGCATAGCGCATCGTCCGCGTAGTCCCTGCCACGCTTGGTTAGTTTCGCTGCCCTCGCCTCATCGTTCGCGAATACGGCACCGTACGACGCGTACATGGTCGCCGCCGACGCCAGAATCGCCGGGTTGTCTTCCTCGCCTTGCAGAAAGCTGTCGAGCAACAGGAGGTAGGCAGGCATGCCGGCCCTGACAAGGTCGGGATCGTCCTGATTGAGGATCGAACTGCTCAGGTTATTACCGAAACTGCTAGCCGCGTTCGACATCAGTGAGGCGCAGCCGCTCACCAAAAGGCTTGTCGCAACCAGCATCAGAATGCTTGACCTATTCATAACCATCTCCTGCCTGATGAATAGACAATCTACGCCTGGCGTAGTTGCTGATGCTAAATTTTTTCCTTAATTCTCGCGGCCTTACCGGTACGACCTCGAAGATAGTAGAGCTTCGCACGGCGCACATCACCGCGACGCTTGACCTGCACCGAATTAACGACCGGGCTGTAGGTCTGAAACACGCGCTCGACCCCCTCGCCGTGCGAGATTTTGCGCACCGTAAACGATGAATTGAGGCCACGATTACGTTTAGCGATCACGACACCCTCAAACGCCTGCAGGCGTTCCCGAGTGCCCTCCTTGACCTTGACCTGGACAATCACAGTGTCTCCCGGGGAAAAATCGGGAATTTCCTTGTCCATCTGTTCTTTTTCGATCGCTTCGATTATTTTGCTCATGACCCTCTACCTTGCTCTTTCAAGTATTCGTCGAGCAGCTCACGCTGCGCTTTACTCAATTCCAATTTGTCGATCAAGTCGGGCCGACGCACAAAACTCCGCCCCAATGCCTGCTTGTAGCGCCAACGCGCAATACGCGCATGGTCGCCCGACAACAACACGGCCGGCACTCGCTGACCGTCAACAATCTCCGGACGCGTATAATGCGGGTGGTCCAGCAAACCCTGCATAAACGAATCCTGTGCGGCCGACTCTTCGTCGCCAAGCACGCCTGGCAACAATCTCGCTACCGCATCGATTACGGCCATCGCCGCAATCTCGCCACCCGAAAGCACGAAGTCACCGAGGGACAATTCCTCATCGACATCGCTATCGATCAAGCGCTCATCGATACCTTCGTACCGACCTGCCAGCAGCACCATTCCCTGCAGGCCTGCAAATCGATTGGCCGCCGCCTGGTCAAACACTTCGCCCTGGGGCGACAGGCAAACAACCGGACAACCCGCGGGCAGTTTCTGTTTCGCCGCACGAATCGCCTTCGCCGTTGGCTCGTACTTCAGAACCATTCCCGGCCCACCACCGTACGGTCTGTCATCGACCGTTCGACGCACATCATCGGCATAGTCGCGCGGATTCTCACAATGCAGGGTCAGCAATTTCCGTTCTTTTGCTCGCCCGACAACCCCGTATTCGGCAACCTGTCCGACCAATTCCGGGAAAATGCTGACCACCGCAATTTGCATGATGTCAGTCAAACTCCCAATCGACGGTGATTACGCCTGCGGCGAGATCGACGTCGAGTATCACTTTGTCCACGACAAACGGTATCAACCGTTCCGGGTCACTTGTGGTTACCAGTACGTCATTGGCACCAGTTTCCAACAGGTACGCGACTCGGCCCAACTCGGTACCATCGCGATGCACCACCTTCATCCCTTCGAGGTCAGCCCAGTAAAAACTGCCCTCCTCAGTCGCCGGCAGCTCTGCTCGTTCAATTGCGACGTCGCAATCCACCAGCACAGCCGCCTTATCACGATCATCAACACCGTCGAAGTGCACGATGACCGATTTGCCGTGCCGCTTGCCCTCGACAACGGTCACGGTACGCCACGCGCCATCCGTTCTCAGATGCCAGCGATCGTAATTGAGGATCGCTTCGCGCGGCTGTGTGTAGGAAAACACCTTCACCCAGCCTTTTACACCAAAAAGGCCGGACACCCGACCTACTGAAATCGGCTGTTGCAGCTGCTCGATCAGTTGCTGACCAGGGCCTTGCGGTGCACCTTCAACAACGAAGCAACCCGCTCCGAGGGCTGGGCTCCCTGTCCAATCCAGTGATCGACTCTTTCGAGGTCGATGCGCAGATTTTCCTCGTGGTCCTTGCCAACCGGGTTGAAAAATCCCACACGCTCAATGTACCGGCCGTCCCGACGATTGCGACTGTCGGTGACTACCAGGTGATAAAAAGGACGTTTTTTCGCGCCTGCACGCGAAAGTCGAATACTAACCATTACTCTTCCGTTATTAAGAATCTATGACAGGCGGGCATGCCCGGTCTCGGGCTGTCCCGAGTAGCGCGCATTGTACCGATTTCAGTCCAAATGTGAAGCGTTTTCGCCGCGAAAAACCTTAAGTATTTCGGTAACTTAGCTGTGCCCGGCGCGCAGTTTGCGAGTGTGGCGGTCTATCTAGCGCATTCCGGGCAGCATTCCGCCTCCGGGCATCCCACGCAGCATTTTCTTCATGCCGCCACGGGCCATCTTTCGCATCATTTTTTCCATCGGCGTGAACTGCTTGAGAAGCCGATTGACGTCCTGCACCATCAACCCTGACCCAGCCGCAATACGCTTCCTTCGTGAGCCATTGATCGTCTTCGGAAAGCGGCGCTCGCCTGGTGTCATCGAATTGATGATCGCAACCTGCCGTTTAAGCTGTTGGTCGTCCACGCCCTGCTTCATGGCGGCTGCATTGACCTTGCCGGGAATCGGCAACTTGTCCAGCATGGCGCCGACGCCGCCCATGTTCATCATCTGTTCCAGTTGATCGCGCAGATCCGTCAGGTCGAATCCACGGCCCTTCTTAATCTTTTTGGCGAGTTTCTCGGCTTTGTCCTGACTGACCTTGTCCTCGATGTCCTCAACCAGTGACAACACATCGCCCATGCCGAGAATTCGGGACGCCATGCGTTCCGGGTGAAATGCTTCGAGCGCGTCGACTTTTTCGCCCACGCCGAGGAAACGAATAGGCTTGCCCGTGACTTCCCGGACAGACAGGGCAACACCGCCTCTGGCATCACCGTCCGCCTTGGTCAGGACGATGCCCGTTAGCGGCAGACTGGCGTCGAAGGCGACCGCGGCGTTGACAGCATCCTGGCCGGCCATACTGTCAATCACGAAGAGCGTCTCACTGGCCGACGATTTGCCATGAATGGCAACCAATTCCCGCATCATGTCGTCGTCGACGTGCAATCGACCGGCTGTATCAATGATCAGGACGTCGGCATGGGATCGTCTTGCCTCATCAAGCGCACGAACCACGATCTCGGTGGGTTGATCCTCCGTGCTGCTCGCGCAGTGCAATGCTTCAACTTCAGCCGCCAGTGTTTCAAGTTGCAAAATGGCCGCTGGCCGATAAACGTCAGTACTCACGAGCATGACGCGTTTCCCGTGTTTGTCGATCAGCTGTTTTGCGAGTTTCGCGGCCGTGGTGGTCTTGCCCGCGCCCTGTAATCCCGCCAGCAAAACCACAACCGGTGCTTGTGACTTGAGATCAATCGGCGCGTGCTCTTCACCCAGCAAGGTGACCAGTTCAGCGTGGATAATTTTGATCAGTGCCTGTCCAGGTGTCAGGCTCTTGCCGACCTCCTCGCCAATTGACCGATCGCGGATACGCTCGATGAACGTCTTGACGACTGGCAGGGCAACATCCGCCTCGAGCAGTGCGAGCCGAACCTGCCTGAGCGTGTCTGCAATATTTTTGTCGGTCAGTCTGCCCTTGCCGGACAGTTGACGGGCGGCTTCTGTAAGCCGGCTGGAAAGGTTGTCGAACACAGGGGGAGTTTACACAGTCAACACGGTCCCGCTGGAAAGCATCTGGATTTTTCGGTTGGGAATCGCCTTGGTCACCTGCTCGAGAATCGCACTTTCCTCGCCCGGCTTCATTCCCGTGAGCCAGATATCCGGATTGTGCCGCAACTTCTCCAGGTCGCGCGTCAGCGTGCGCGGGCAATAATGACCCGACTCTGTCGCCAAGCGCTCCATTTCATCCGGAAATGACACCTCAATCACAAGAATTTTCAGATCATCACAGGCGTTCAATACCGGCCACAAGGTTTCATTGGATTTCGTGTCACCACTGACGGCGAATGCGCCGCCTGAGTTCCGCACGGTAAATCCCAGCGATGGCACGCTGTGCATTACATCGATCGCGTAAAAGTCCCGATGCTGAATCGTCACCGTGTCGCCGGGACTGCATACCTGGTAACGAAGCATTGGCCGCGCAGCCGTTGGAAGTTTGGCAAAATCAGGCCAGATAACCCCATTGAACAAGTGCTCTTGAATGGCGCGCAACGTTTCCTCGCGCGCATACACGGTGAGTGGCTCAGTGAAGTTTTCGTCGAATACCCGGTCGACGAGCATTGGCAATCCGGCAATGTGATCGAGGTGCGCGTGCGTCAGAAAGACGTGACGAATCGTGTCCAGATCTTCAAGCGCGAGATCGCCGATACCGGTTCCCGCGTCGATCAGGACGTCGTCGTCAATGAGCATGGCCGAAGTTCTGGACCCGGCACCGATGCCCCCACTGCAACCTAAGATTCGTATACGCATAACAATCGGGTACTATTGAGTCGCCTCAAGGCATGATTTCCTATAAGAAACGTTAGGTTAAGCAACGGTTGGATTCTGTGTCTCAAATCACAATTTTCTTGCTATACCTGTTGGCAGCGGCCACTTTCGCGATGAATCGGCTACCTCGTCACGCTGCCCGGGCACAGTATTTATTGGGCGCCGCGGTTTTATTCGCTGCCGCCGCGCTCGTATTGCACGGACAATTGCTCGGCGCCGAAATATTTCGGGGCGAAGGGCTTAGTTTGTCCATTTCGGGCGCCATTTCGCTGATTGGACTACAGCTCGCCGTGATAGGCCTTATCGGCGCTATCGATCCAATGTTGCGAGGCATGTCCGCGGGATTGATTTCCCTGGCAGCCTTCGCCTCGATAATGACGGCGATCGCACCCGTGGCTGAACCAGGAATAGCGATTGCGTGGCAATTGCAGGCACACATCCTGATTTCAATGTTTGCGTACGGCTTACTCTCGGTCGGGGCCATCGTCGCAATATATGCATTAATGCAGGATCGCCGGCTACGCGCCGGGAGGTTGACGGGTGCGAATCATCTGTTCGCGCCACTGGAGACCACGGAGAAACTGTTGTTCGGCGTAACGGCGACGGGCTTTGTCGGATTGCTGCTTGCCGTGGTAACAGGTTTCGCATTCGTTGATAATCTGTTTGCCCAACACCTGGTGCACAAAACCGCCTTGTCACTGCTGGCTCTTGCCCTGTTCGGCATATTGCTGGGCGGCCGATTGTTTGCCGGCTGGCGCGGCAAGCAAGCCGTGTACCTGTATCTCTGGGGCTTCGCTATGCTGGGCCTCGCCTACTTCGGCAGTCGCTTCATTCTCGAGCAAATCCTGGGTCGTAGTTGGGGCTAGCACTACGTCGGGGAGATATTGCAAGCTGCGACGTGACGTCTTGACAGCCTCTGGCCGTCCTGCTCAACTGAGCAAGTCTCAGGTTGTAATGGAGGTGCCCTTCCTTTGGGCGATGACATACCACTGGCAGGTCTCATCGGACTGCTTGTCGCTCTCCTGCTGCTTTCCGCGTTTTTCTCGGGCTCGGAAACAGCGCTTATGAGCCTGAACCGCTACCAGCTACGCCATAAAGCCCGGCAGGGACATCGCGGCGCAATAATCGCCGATCGATTGCTGCAACGTCCCGATCGCTTGATTAGCCTGATTCTGCTCGGCAACAACCTCGTCAATTTTTCCGCTGCAGCGCTCGTCGCCGTCATTGCCTTCAAGGTTGGCGGGCAACCTGCGGTGGCCCTGGGCACATTGCTTCTAACACTCGTTGTACTCATCTTCGCCGAGGCAGCACCGAAAACATTGGCGGCTCTGCATCCCGAGAAACTCGCTTTTCCAGCCGCGCTTATCTACCAGCCACTGTTAAAGATCACCTATCCGCTGGTCTGGTTGATCAATACCATGTCGAACGGCGTGCTTTGGTTGTTTGGGGTTCGACGTGGCGATTCGCAACTGCAATCTTTGACACGCGAGGAACTGAGAACCATCGTGAACGAGGCAGGCAGTCGCTTGTCGGTCCGCTATCGCCAAATGTTGCTCAGCGTACTCGACCTCGAAAAGGTAACGGTCGATGACGTCATGGTGCCGCATAACGAAATTATTGGTATCGACCTTGACGACACTATCGCGGAAATTGAACAGATTATTGCCAACAGCCAGCACACACGATTGCCTGTGTACAGAAACAATATCGATCAGGTCGTTGGTGTGCTGCATCTTCGGCGACTTGCGAACCTTGCAAATCGCTCGTTCGATAAAGAGTCGATCTCCGAATTGCTCGACGAACCCTACTTTGTGCCTGAAGGCACACCGCTTAGCACGCAGTTGATGCAGTTTCAGCGGCGCGGACTACGGATTGCAATGGTTGTCGACGAATATGGCGACATCCAGGGCATCGTGACACTGGAGGACATTCTCGAAGAAATCGTCGGCGAGTTTACGACCGACTCGACCGATGACGACGACGTTATCAGCGAAGGCAACGGCACATTTCTTGTCGATGGCACTGCAAACATTCGTGACATCAATCGCTCGCAGGACTGGGAGTTGCCGATTGACGGGCCAAAAACAATCAATGGGTTGATTGTTGAACTGCTCGAGACAATTCCACAGCCGACCACGTGCCTGAAGATCAGTGGCTACCCGATAGAGATCGTCGAAGCAGACGAAAATCGAATTCGCCGCATCAGGATTGGCCCGCGAGAGCACGAGCAAGAAACGGTCGACTAAAACGCAGCATCCAGAGCGTCATTGACACGGCGGACCCCCGTTACAGTGATGCCTTCTGGAATTTTTCGCGGCACATTTGATGCAGCGACAATGGCGTGTGTGAATCCCTGTTTCGCAGCGGCGACGAGTCGCTCCGTGCCAAACCGAACGGGACGAATCTCACCGGCCAGGCCCACTTCACCGAAACTGACCAGCTGCTCGCGGCAGGCACGATCCCGAAAGCTCGATACAATTGCAATAAGGGCTGGCAAATCAACCGCTGTTTCCGCGATACGCAATCCGCCGACGACATTGACGAAGACATCTTCTGCCCCCAGCGCGATATCACCATGGCGTTGTAACACTGCGAGCAAGAGCGACAACCTGTTCTGATCGACGCCCGTTGCAAGGCGTTTCGGGTATGAGCTATTTCCATCTGCGACGAGTGCCTGAATCTCAACCAGCAAAGACCGGCTCCCCTCCCACGCAACCGACACAATGCTACCGGGTTTCGAAATGCTCTCGCGAGACAGGAAGATTGCCGAAGGATTGCTAACCTGGCGGAACCCGGTTTCGGTCAATGCAAAAACACCCATCTCTCCACTTGCGCCGAATCGATTTTTTACGGACCGTATGAGCGTGTAGCGGCTAGCCGGATCGTTCTCAAAATACAACACCGTGTCAACCATGTGCTCGACAGCTCGCGGCCCCGCGATCGTCCCGTCCTTGGTAACGTGACCGATAATAAATACCGCGACTTCGTTCCGTTTCGCAAATTGCACAAGACGAGAGACGCATTCACGCAATTGGACGACAGAGCCTGGCGCCGACGGCAAGTCCGCACTTACCATTGTCTGGATCGAATCAATGATGAGTACCTTGGCCGCGTTGCTTGCGGCCTGCTCGAGTATGTTGTCGATCGATGTATCGGCCAACAGCTGCATACCCGGGCTTTTGAGACCCAGCCGATGCGATCGCTGCCCGATCTGTCGCAGCGATTCTTCGCCAGTAGCGTAGAAAACCGGTAATTCAGCGGCAAGATGCGACGAGACTTGTTGCAACAGTGTCGACTTTCCGACACCCGGGTCACCGCCAAGAAGCACCACGGCGCCCGGCACCAGCCCGCCGCCAAGGACGCGATCAAATTCATCGAATCCCGTCGAATCGCGATAGCCGAGATCGTCGGGCAGCGACTCGATTGTGGACGGCACGGCTCCCGGCTGTTTCGAAACTCGTGACGGCGTGATCGCAGTACGTGACAAAGTATTCCACGATGCACAGTCCGGACATTGGCCTGCCCACTTGACGCTGTGGGCGCCACATTCAGTGCACACAAAGGCAGATTTTACCTTGGCCATACGTAACACTCTGTTATTTAACACTTTTGCGAAAATTGCTGGCAAATCGCCACGCGTAAAACGTTGACCTGCGTCACACTGCGCGTTTTCTCCAAGCCCAATGATAGCACCGCTTTCAGCGGCCTTGATTACATAAAAATGCCAACCCTATCTCATTAAGGAGGCTTGCCTTTTTCTATACTTTCGACTTGGTGCCAAGGAATTTGATCGCGTTGAACCTCGACAAGAAGCAAAAGCGTAACCGGCTGATCGCGCTGAGTTTTGCCAGCGTCTTCATGCTGCTCGTGTACGGCCCGCTGGCTCAGTGGTTTGTCGCGGCCGATCGCATGTTGTACGACCAGCTGGCCACTCATTTTCCTGGCGACTCGCTCAGCAACGCTTTCATCATCAGTATCGACCCATCCAAATCCGAGTCCGCTGAAGTGATCAACACGTATGGCCGGGTCATCGGCGTTTTACGCCAAAGCTCCGTTCGGCGGATTATCCTGACCCAGCCACCCGATCTCTCCGGCAATGGCGGAGTGCCAGGTTGGGCCGCAACGATGAGTAGCAGCACGCGAATCTATGCACCGACACACCATCGATTCGCAGACCTCGCAACCCGTGATGGCTTCCTCGAAATCCTGCCCGACAATGATGGGGTGCTGCGTCGCGCTGCACTCTGGCAACTGAACGGCGGTGTGATGTCGCCGTCACTACCGCTCGCGGTTGCCTTCGACAATGAAGATGCGACAACTAGCCAGCGACTTTCGAGTACCGAGAATGCGATATATACGTCGAACTACGCAGAGCTGCCGCGGCTCGCCGTCGATGATGTGCTGAACAACAGCTTTGATCCTGGTGTATTGGTCGGTGCCACTGTTTTCGTTGATACGTCTCCTGCGCTGGTCGCGGCGGAGGCATTGCTGCCGTCCGGGCAGTTCGTAACGGTTTCAGAGATCACCGCATCTTTGCTCGCTGCCGTGGAGAATGATCACGCTATCACTGCACCGCCCTGGACGTCTGCGATGGAATGGCTGGCGCCGATGCTGCTTGCAATCGTTGCGGTGCTGTTCATGCCGGAACGATCGCGCAAGGACATCGTTGTCTTGACGGGTGTTGTAATCGTCCTGCTGTTGTTGTTCGAGGCTCTGTTGCTGTACATCCTGCATGTGCGCGTAGACCTCGGTCGACCGCTGCTGATCTTCTTGGGGATATCGCTACTCAGTCTGTGGCTCGTCGGCGATAAGGCGAAAGATCTCGAGGATGCGTTCAAGAAAGGCTCGGACTTTCTTGCCGCCGGACGTCTCGAGCCGGCTTTCGCCGAATTCCGGCGTTGCCTGCCGTCCGAGACGATGGCCACCATCATGTACAAACTTTCTCTGGCGTTCGAAACCCAGGCTAAACCCGAGCGTGCAGAAGCCGTCCTTGAATGGATGAAACGAACTCATGGGGCACCCGAATCCCCCAGCAAGAAACAGAAAATCAGCGGTGCACCACAGCGACTGGGTCGATACGTAATCGAGAAACGAATCGGGCGCGGCGCTATGGGCGCCGTATATCTTGCCAGGGACCCAAGAATCAACCGGCCAGTCGCGCTCAAGGCAATTGCGATCGAGAAGGAATTCGAGGACGAGGAACTCAAGGAAGCTCGCTTACGCTTTTATCGCGAAGCCGAGTCAGCCGGACGATTGCAGCACCCAAATATAATTACCGTTTTCGACGCGGGAGAAGATCAGGGTCTCGCCTATATCGCCATGGAATACGTCCCGGGCATTCCACTCAAACAATTTACGGATCCGAAAAGACTGCTGGCGCCTAAACGTGCCCTCGAACTTTGTGCGTCAACGGCCGATGCACTTGACTACGCCCACAATCAGGGCGTAATTCACCGCGATATCAAACCGGCAAACCTGATGTACAACCCCAAAGAAGGAACCCTCAAAATTACCGATTTTGGTGTAGCTCGCATGACCGACAATAACGCCACGAAAACCGGCATTGTGCTCGGAACACCGATGTACATGTCGCCCGAGCAACTCGGCGCCGAGGAATTGCAGGGCCACTCGGACTTGTTTTCTCTTGGTGTTACCCTATACGAGCTATTGGCAGGAGAAGTACCATTTCATGCGACAAATATTGCAGTGCTGATGACTAAAATAACGACGGAAGAGGCCGCACCGATCTCCCAGAAACGCGCCGGTATCCCACCCAGTGTGGATTCTGTCCTGGCAAAAGCGATGGCCAAGAGGCCGCAGGACCGGTTTTCGTGCGGCGCCGAAATGGCCATCGCGCTTAGAAACTGTGCCAGATTCTCCTAGCGCGAACTGAGAAGACTATTGCGATGTCAATGAGCCTACGCGGGAAAATCGATTTTACCGAGATGACGGACACGGGCCGCGTCCGTGAGCACAATGAAGATGCGATCGGGTGCGACCCCGAAATCGGCCTGATGGTGTTGGCCGATGGCATGGGTGGCTATAACGCCGGCGAAGTTGCGAGCGGTATCGCAATACAGATTGTCACCGATCTGGCGACTGAAGGCGCCGCACGCGAGAACCGTGACGAAACCGACCCACACAGCGGACTCATGCGGCAGTCGATTGTGCTGCGAGACGCGATCTATCGTGCCAATAAGATTATCTTCCAGACGGCCCAGAGCAAGACAGATTGTGAGGGCATGGGTACAACGATTGTTGCCTGCATGTTCTACGACAACAAGATTTCGATCGCTCATGTCGGCGACTCGCGCGCGTACCGTCTGCGGAATGGCACTCTTGAGCAGATGAGCCTGGACCACTCGTTGTTGCAGGAACTCGTAGACCGAGGTTTTTACTCGGAAGAGGAAGCCCAACGCTCGACCAATCGCAATTACGTGACCCGAGCGCTCGGCGTCGAACCGACGGTCGAAGTCGAGGTGCATGAGTATCCAGTACTACCGGACGACGTGTATCTGCTTTGCTCTGACGGCCTGCCCGACATGGTCGAAGATGAGGATATTCACTTAACTATAAGCACTTTTAATGCTAGTCTTGATGTCGTCGGTAAGCAATTGATTGAATTGGCAAATGACCACGGCGGACGCGATAATGTGTCGGTTATGCTGGCGCAGGTTATTACACCATTCGCGGCCAGGAAGGGCTTGTTTGTCAAGCTTGCCAACTTGTTCCGCTCATAGGGATGCAGGGTTTGTCAGGATATTGCGGGATGCTTGAGCGATACGGCTGTTTGGCGGCCAACCTGTTCTCGTGTCTGAAGACTCCCTGCTTTGAATTGATTTCACTGAGAAAGCTTACATGGCACGGTTAATCCTTAGTCTGGACAATCAGGTTCTGGCGGAATACAACATGACGAAAGAGCGTTATACGGTCGGGCGTCTGCCGGACAATGATGTTCGAATCGACAACCCGGCTGTCAGTGGCCATCATTCTCTTATTATCAATATCCTCAACGATTCCTTTCTTGAGGATCTCAACAGCACGAACGGAACCTACGTCAACGGCAAGTTGATCAAAAAGCATGCCCTGCAACATGGCGACGTCATTACGATCGGCCATCACCAGCTTCGATTCTCGGACGAGCAGGCTACCGAGACAGAGCAGGACGAGTTCGAAAAGACCATGGTGATTCCGTCCAGTCAACAAAATCCGGCGCAGCTCGCCAAGGCTGAAGCGGCAGCTGATGTTGCTGTCCAAGCTGCCTCTAGTCAGGCGGCTGGCGAAGCTGCCTCCAATCAGGCTGCTGGCGTCGCGCAAGTGGCAGCGGCAGTCATGCTTGATCCCGAGGAAGCAGCGGCGCTCGAGGACGACAAGGAGGTGGCTCAGGCCGCTGATAAACCTGTCGCCGATAAACCCGTTGTCAGAGACCCACCGGCAGTTGAACATGCCAAGACAACGGTCGGTGTCGATCCAGGTACAGCACCGAGCGCACTTCCAATGGCCAAACTACAAGTCCTGAGCGGTGCATTCGCCGGACGCGAGCTCGAATTAACCAAAGCCTTAACGACATTGGGTCGCCCAGGCATTCAAGTCGCTGCTATTACGCGGCGCGCCGAAGGCTATTACATTGTGCACGTCGAATCCGGCGAGAAGGACGATTTCCCATTGGTGAACGGCCAGGCGATCGGCGATCAGGCGCGTAAGCTGATCGATAACGACGTCGTGCAATTGGCGGGCGTCAAGATGGGTTTTTTCGCGTCATAAGGATTCGGGCCTGTAGGAGGGCCTTTAGGCCCGAATTATTCTACAACTTCAGAAGCTTCGCGGTTCATCACGCCGCAAACAAGCTCGTACGGAATTGCATCCGCCCACGGAGCGACCTCCTCGACCGGTAGCTCTGGGCCCCACAGCATCGCAATATCGCCAACCGCATCCGCAGCTTCGGGTCCGAGATCGACCGCGATCATATCCATCGATACATTTCCGATAAGCGGTACTCGTCGTCCGTTGATCAATACCGGGGTGCCGGTCCTGAAGTGACGCGAGTAGCCATCACCGTAGCCGGCCGATACGATGCCAAGCGTGCTGTCACTCCTGGATTCAAAGTTGCCCTTGTAGCCAACCTTATCGCCTTTGCACAGTGACTTGACCGCGATAAGGCGCGCCTCGAATTGCATCACCGGTTCGAGTCCAAGATCCGCGCCGGTCTGCCCATCGAATGGCGACACGCCGAACAATGCGATGCCCGTTCGAATCCAGTGCTCGCCCGTCACACCGAAAGTCTGGCTTGCTGCCCCGATCTCTGGCCACCCCAACGCCGCCGGCGAGTTCGCGATACTGATCGCGCCATCAAAGCCGTCAACCACGGTTCGGAAGCTATCCAGTTGAGCCTTGGTCGCGGAATTCGCTTTATCGTCGGCGCTCGCCAGGTGACTCATCAGGCGCAACGCCGCCACCGCGCTACAAGCTCTAAGCCTGTCGATCAGTGCGGCGGATTGTTCCGGTCGGAAGCCGAGACGATTCATTCCCGTGTCGAATTTGAGCCATACGGTTGCCTGGCCGGACGTGCAACGCTCCAACATTTCAATCTGCTCGGAACAATGCACGACGATTTCAAAATCATTCACGATCGCCGCATTCAACTCATTATCGGTGAGCACTCCCGCCAATAGCACGATCGACTGCGTGACACCGGCATCGCGTAACTGGATCGCCTCCGGGACACGTGCAACCGCAAATGCATCGGCATCACTGATGTTTTGCGCAACGGTAATCAAACCGTGACCGTATGCGTTCGCTTTGACAACGGCCATCACTCTAGCGTCGGGACAGGCATCCCGGATGACACTGAGGTTATGTTTGAGCGCACCGAGCCGAATAAGTGCCCGTGCTCCGAACGTCACGAATACGCCTCTTCCGCGTAAGTGTCCGGCACCCAGTTCTCAAACTTGGTGTAACGGCCGACAAAGGTCAGCGGGAAATCTCCGATCGGACCGTTGCGTTGTTTGGCGATCACGATATCGGCGATGCCTTTGCGCGGAGTGTCCTGGTTGTAAACCTCATCGCGATAAATAAAGACGATCATGTCGGCGTCTTGTTCAATAGCTCCGGACTCGCGCAAGTCGGACATGATAGGCCGCTTGTCCGTGCGCTGCTCAACACTTCGATTGAGCTGTGACAATGCGATAACGGGTACCGATAATTCCTTCGCAAGCGCCTTGAGCGAGCGTGAAATCTCGGAAATCTCAGTTGCGCGGTTTTCGGTGCTGCCCGGCACCGCCATCAATTGCAGGTAGTCGATTACGATCAGGCCAAGTCCATGTTCTCGCTGCAGGCGCCTGGCACGAGCACGAATTTCGGTCGGTGACAGAGCGGCCGAGTCGTCGATAAATAACGGCGCGTCCGACATCAATTGCACCGCGGTATTGATTCGCGACCAATCTTCATCCGGAAATTTGCCGGTGCGCAGGTGCGTCTGATCGACACGTCCCAGCGACGAAATCATGCGGAACGCAAGTTGCTGGGCCGGCATTTCCATCGAATAAATCGCCGTCGGAATCTTGGCGCCGATGGCCGCATTCTCAGCAATGTTGAGCGCCAGCGCAGTTTTGCCCATCGACGGGCGGCCCGCGATGACAATCAGATCACCCGCTTGTAAACCTGCCGTCAGTTTGTCGAATTCCGTAAAGCCGGTCGAGATGCCCGTGATGTCGCCTTCGGACTGGTGCAGGATATCAATGCGATCCACAGCCTCGGGCAGTATCTGTTTGAGCGCTCTGAAACCGACCTTGCCGCGCGCCCCGGACTCCGCGATCTCAAATACGAGCCGTTCGGCCTCGTCGACGATTTCCGCAGCGCTTCTGCCTTCGGTCGAGAATGCCGCGCCACTGATTTCGTTGCCAGCCGCAATCAGCGATCGAAGCATCGATCTTTCGCGCAGAATTCTCGCGTAGGCGCGCGCATTGGCGGCACCCGGTGTTTCGTTGGCCAGGGTTGCCAGGTACTCGAGACCACCTGCATCATCGAGTTCGTCGCGATTATCCAGGCATTCAGAAACAGTCACGACATCGCAGGGATTGGCTCCCTCCGCCAGCGTCGCAATTGCTGAAAAAATCAAGCGGTGGTCTTTGCGGTAAAAATCGTCGGCCGTTACAACGTCAGCAATCTTGTCCCACGACGTGTGGTCGAGCATGAGGCCGCCAAGCAATGATTGCTCGGCTTCGATTGAATTCGGCGGCACTTTGAGGCGCTGCTCAGCACCTCCTCCCGGTAACCCATCATCCAACGCTCGAACCATTCAGGCTTTCTCCGGCCAAATTTCAATCGACCTTATTTATATCACGTTTGCGCGTGTGATTCGGCGGCAACAACCCGGAGCTTGACCTCGGCATTCACTTCGCTGTGCAGGTGCACGCCAATTTCGAACTCCCCGAGCTCATGAATGGGCCCATCTGGCATACGAATTTCGCTGCGCTCGATCTCAACCTGGACCAGTTTGAAAGCCTCGACGATATCGATCGGGCCGACCGAGCCAAAAAGCTTGTCCTCGCTGCCGGCATTCGCCGAAATGATCAATTCCATGCCGCTGATCGCACTCGCGCGAGTCTTCGCGGCAGCCAGGTCATCACCCGCGGCCTTCTCGAGCTCGGCCCGGCGTGCGGCGATTTCTTTGATGTTCTGCGGGGTAGCCAACGCTGCTTTTCTCTGCGGAATTAAATAGTTACGACCATAGCCCGGCTTAACTTTGACGAGGTCTCCGATGTTGCCGAGATTCTCGACGTTGTCCAAAAGAATGACATTCATTTCAAATCCTTCGCTTACTATTGTTTCGTCGCGCGGCGCCGATACCGGAACCACGCATCCGTATAACCCAAAACTGCCAATGCCGAAAACAAGAATACATGTAAGACAGCCATCAGGAGGTAGGTCGCAATAACCACAAATAGTGGCAGGTGCCCATCGATGTGCAGCCAGTGCACAATGGCCAAACCCTGCAACCAAAACACAGCGAAAAACACCACCGCTACGTTCTGTATCCAGACGACACCTGTCGCAAACGCAAGTACCGATGTCAACGCCATTGTAATCGCAATGACGCGACCAAAATTTAAATCGCAAAATCGGCCATAACGATCAGATTTATCAGGCAATTGCCTGTAAAGCATGTAACCAACCAAGAGGAAGACCGAATATATCGTCCACCTCGTCAACACGACAGCCAGCATCATCATGTTTGCCGTCGCCTGCGGATCAGCAGTCAGCAATTCGACCTGCTCCCACAGATTATTGGCCCGCGCCCATTCCAGCAGCATCGCTACCGGTGCTTGCCAAAACGCTACCACATCGTCAACGATGAGGTGAAAGGCAAGCACTGCAACGACCGCGAGTATCGACGAGACCTGAAACGTCAAGATCAAAGATCGGGTCGACCGCAATATCACAGCCAGCATCAATGCCGGCACCCACGTGGTCAACACACTATCGAGCACGTGTACGACCGGCGCCCCGACGATCAGCGACACGGCCATCAAAATTGTCGCGGCCAAAACGCCTTCGATGGCGGCGAGCCTTACGCCCTGGCGCAGGACCAACACCACCATGAACGCCCCGCTGACAAACTGCAGCAACGGCAGCAACAATGTCGCCGCCAATGCCAGTACGGCATTTTGTGGCCGGGCAACCAGCCACGTGGCCACCGACTGCACGAGCGTTGCTCCTTGCGACCTAGTGCCGGTCGGTGTACGGCAGCAGCGCGAGAAAACGCGCCCGCTTCACCGCGGTAGCCAACTGCCGTTGATAACGCGCCTTCGTCCCCGTGATGCGACTCGGAACGATTTTGCCGGTTTCCGTAACATAGGCCTTCAGAAGATTCAGATCCTTGTAATCAATTTCTTTAATACCTTCGGCGGTAAAGCGGCAGTACTTACGCCTGCGTGAATATCGACTCATAATTCTGCTCCTCAGGCGCTCTTTTCAACGGCTT
>SMVB01053522.1_pt1 | contig 22615 bp, 17 predicted proteins | sample 2456461 | NCBI WGS metagenome assembly SMVB01 (sample SAMN11095934, study PRJNA526329) | marine sediment metagenome | biome: Marine sediment; feature: Surficial sediment; material: Deep marine sediment; isolation source: Hadal surficial sediment | place: Pacific Ocean | collected 2014-05 | depth...
ATCCCCGCCGCTGGAAATCATCAGCGCACGACTACCCATGCTGATTCGGCGCCGATCGGCCAGGCTGCGCATGATCGGGTCGCCGAGGTCCCGGCGGTCACCCTCATCGACGAGATTGACGATCTCACCGAGCCGCTTGCCGGTCGCCTCGTCGCGAGTCGTCGACATCAGCTTCTCGGCGGTACTGTTCATGTAGTCGATCCTGCCCTCGGTATCGGACGTAATGACCCCCTCACCGATCGATTCGAGCGTGAATTGTGCCTGCTGCTTGCTGCGCCCAATCGCCGCTTCGACGCTCTTGCGGTAACTGATGTCCTGGGCGACGGTCAGGATCGCTTGCTGGCCGCGATAGTCGATAACAGTGCTGCGGACCGCAACCCAGGTACCGCGCTCGCGGCCGTTGATCAGCTGAATCTCGATCACGTCGTCGTCGGCATCGCCTGCCAGCCGGGCGGTAATGATCTTGCGGAACAGGGTCCGGTAGGCTGGACGGACCAAGTCGGTCACCAAGCGTCCGACGAGTTGCTCGGGACCCAGACCCATCGGCTCGGCGGCGTTCGGATTGGCGAAGATGATGCGTTCACGATGGACCAGCACGATATCCGCCATGTGACCGGCAAGCTCACCGAACAGCGTCTCGCGCTGACGCATCTGGGCGTCCTTGTTGGCCAGCGCGTCAAAAAGCCGGTTAATCGTGTCCCCGAGATCATCGAGTTCAGCAGGCAAATGCTGACGCGCAATGCGTTTGCCGAATGCCGCGGCTTCCGCGGACTCGACCACGTCTTGGTGCATCGCAGCAACCTGCCGGGCATAGCCTCGCCGGCGCCGCCACAGCAGCCCGCAGGTACATACTAAACCCAGACAGGCCAACGCCAACACGGGAATCAGCCAGCCTTCGATCATCCCGCTAGAATAGCCGATGCGTACCCCGCCAATCGGTTACATTCACCATAATGCGGGTCTGCGTCATTGGCGAACGCGGCGCGGCCCGGTCGGCCGGATGCGGACCCGGATCGCTGTTCGAGTGCGAAACGAGCCCATCGTACAGGCTGACACAACGGCGGCGCTCTGGTATACGATCACTGCACCGTAACGACACGGCGTCGCTGTATCAGCCCGGCATATCGGGGCCGGGTATCGCAACGGGTAACAAGGGGAAACACGCGCCCGATCGGGCGCTGAATTGAGTACTAATGTTCATGAAAAAGATTCGCATCGTATTAAGTCTGTTGATCGCGCTGTCGTTCTGCCCCGCGGCGACGGCGGAGGATTTGCTGGATATCTTCCAGCGCGCCCTGCAGCAAGACCCCTCGTTACGCGAGGCCGAGGCCAACCGCTTGGCGACGCTCGAGAGCAAACCCCAGGCGCTCAGCGCGATGTTGCCCCAGCTGACCGCAGGCGGCAGCTTCGGCTATGCCCAGGCCGACGGCACCAGCGTGATCAGCCAGGTCATTACCGAGGATGCCAATGGCAACCCCATCCCGCCGACCACGGTCGAAATACCCAACTCCTTCGACCAGGACTCGACGAGCCTGCAATGGCGTGTCGATCTGCGGCAGTCCGTATTCAAGTGGGACCAGTGGGTCGCGCTGCGCCGGGCTGACAAGCAGGTCGCCCAGGCCGAGGCCGACTACCGGGCCGCCGAGCAGGACCTGATGATCCGCGTTGTAACCAGCTATTTCGACGTGCTGGCGGCACAGGACACGCTGGAGTCCGAGCAGGCCGCCCAGAGCGCAATCGCCCGACAGCTCGAGCAGGCCAACAAGCGCTTCGAAGTCGGCCTGATCGCGATCACGGACGTACAAGAAGCCCAATCCGGTTATGACCAGGCAGTCGCAGCCGAGATCCTGGCGAAACGCAACCTCGCCAACCGCAAGGAATCGTTGCGCGAAATCATCGGTGAATTGCCGGCGCAGCTGGAGCGTCCGAAGGTACAGATCCCGCTGCTCAGCCCGCAACCGGCAATCGAGGACGAGTGGGTAGCAACGGCCCTGACACAAAACCTGAACCTGCTGTCCAGCGAAATCGGCGCACAAATCACGCGCGACAACGTCGCATTCCAGCGCACCGGCCACTACCCGACGCTCGAAATCCAGGGCTCCTACAATGGCGTGGACTCCGAGGGTGACCGCATCAACACCCGGAGCGGAGTGAGCACGAGTTCCCCAACCGACAACGACCGCTCCGGTTACGACATTTCCCTGCAGCTTAATTTCCCGATCTACAGCGGCGGTGCGGTGTCGTCGCGAACCCGGCAGGCCGTCTACGAGCATCGCGCCGCGCGCGAACGCTTCGAACGCATGGCACGCCAGACAGAACGCGAAACGCGCGATGCCTACCTCGGTGTCGTATCCGAGATCGCACGCGTCAAGGCGTTGAAACAGGCGCGGGCGTCGGCAAGAACGGCGTTGCAGGCCACCGAGGCCGGCTTCGACGTCGGCACACGGACCACGGTTGACGTGCTGGAACAGCGCCGCCAATTGTTTGCTGCAGATGTGAACTACGCGCGCAGCCGGTACGACTACATCATCAATGTGCTGAAACTGAAGCAAGCCGCCGGCAGCCTGCTCGCCGATGACCTCGTCGAGGTCAACGGCTGGCTGGAATGAGCGGGTCGACCAGTTTCAGCAGGCGCTCGAGCGTACCCCGGTTATTCTCGATGACCTGACGCCCGGCGCCGCCACGCAGGCCGCGCGCGCGTTCGTCGCGCAGCAGTTCGATGACCTCACCGGCGAGTTCGTCCGCGTCATGAATGACCGTCGTCGAACCATCGTCGATCAGTAATTTTGCGATATCGGCCGCATTGAAGGTATATGGCCCGGTCAATACAGGCAGGCCGAGGGCCGCGGGCTCAAGCAGATTGTGGCCGCCGATCGGCGCGAGGCTGCCGGCAACGAATGCGACGTCGGCAGCCGCATAGAACAGCATCAACTCGCCCATGCTGTCGCCGAGGAAAACGTGAGTAGCAGCAGTGCACTGCTGCTTGCTGCTGCGGCTCACGCACGTCAGTCCGGCGCGACCGACCAGGCCTGCAACCAATGCAAAGCGCTCGGGATGGCGCGGCACGATGAGCAATAATGCATCCGGTATTTGGGCGAGCACCTTCGCATGCGCCGCGAGGATTACCTGCTCCTCACTGTCATGCGTACTCGCCGCGATCCAGACCGGACGCTGCCGGGCGTGTTCTTCCCGAAATGCTTTGCCCGCTGCCGGTATCCGCGAATCCAGATGAAAATCGAATTTCAGGTTGCCGGTAACGTGAATGCGCGCCGGATTCGCCCCCAGCGATGCAAACCGACCGGCATCGGCCTCGCTCTGCGCCGCAATGACAATGCCATGCGACAGGGTCTCACGGAACAAACCGGCCAGCCTGCGGTAGCGGCTCACGGACTTCAGTGAAACACGCGCGCTGGCGAGCACCAGTGGAATCTTGCGCAGGCCACACTCGCGAAACAGGTTCGGCCAGATCTCGGTCTCGATAATGAGGACGAGGCCGGGCCGCATGCAATCGAAGAAACGCCGCACCGCGCTGGCGAGATCGTAGGGTACGTAGCTGTGTACGACCGCATCGCCGAACAGGTCCCGCGCGCGCTGCGAACCGGTCGGCGTCATGGTGGTCAATACAAGCTGTCGGTCCGGGTATCGCTCCAGCAACGACCGCACGAGCATCGCTGCCGCCTGCACCTCACCGACCGAGACAGCATGTACCCAGATGCTCGGCCCCTGCAAGCGGATGCCCGAGCGGCCGAAGCGCTCGCCGATGCGTTGACGATACGGCGGGTTACTGAAACTGCGCCAATACAGATGGAGCAACAGCCACGGCGTCAGCAGGTAGGTCAGGGTGGCGTAAACGAAGCGCAGCAATGCGATCGACCGTTGTTACGAGCGAGTCACAGGCTGTGCCCGTCAGGGGAGACCGCGGATTGCGTCGATAATCGAGGACGTGGAACGACCTTCCTCGAAGGCCAACACCTCGACCGTGCCGCCGTTGGCGCGCACCGCCTCGCCGCCGGCGATCTCCTCGGGCTGGTAATCGCCGCCCTTGACGAGTACGTCGGGCAGCACCTGGCCAATCAGTTCGGCGGGCGTATCTTCCGGGAACGGCACAACCCAGTCCACGGACGCGAGGCCGGCCAACACTGCCATGCGATCGTCCAGCGTATTGATCGGCCGCCCTTCACCTTTCAGGCGTGCCACAGACGCATCCGTGTTGACAGCAACGAGTAGCCGATCACCGCGGGTACGCGCCTCCTCGAGATACGCGACGTGTCCGGGATGCAGAATATCGAAGCACCCGTTCGTCATGACGACCCGCTCGCCGCGTGTCCGCGCCTCGGCGACGATAATCGGCGCTTCGGCCGACGTCAGCAAGCCGCGGCCACCGAGCCCCTGTTCGTGCAGTGCAAGACGCAGCTCCGATGCCGTGACCGACGCCACCCCAATCTTGCGCACGACGAGCCCGGCCGCCAGATTCGCCAAGGCTGCGGCGGCGGACAGGGTCTTGCCCGACCCGAGGCCGGCGGCCAGCACTGCGATGACTGTGTCGCCGGCACCGGTCACGTCAAAGACTTCACGCACGCGAGCGGACAGGAACACCGGTGATTCATCGTCGACGATGACCACCATGCCACGTTCACTGAGTGTCACGACCAGCGCGCCGATATCAAGCTCTGCGCACAGCGCCTGACCGCGTTCCACGAGTTGCTGGTCGTCAACTGAACGTCCGACGACAGCCTCGAACTCCGCCAGGTTCGGAGTCAGAATCGATGCCCCGCGATAGCGGGTGTAGTCCCGGCTTTTCGGATCGACGAGTACCGGAACGCCCAGCCGGCGACACAACGCGATGATCTCCGATACGTGCCCGAGGGTGCCTTTCGCATAATCTGACAGGATGCAGACATCCGCGTTCGGCACACGGCGCTCGAGAATCGGGCCGAGCGCCTCGGTGTCACGGAGTTCGAAAATATTTTCGGTATCCAGCCGAATTAACTGCTGGTTGCGGCTGAGCACACGCAACTTCGTAATCGTCGGGCAGTGTTCGATTTCGGCGACATCGACGTCGATGTCGCGCTCAAGCAGCAGTTCGCTGAGATGGCGCCCGTTCGCGTCAGCGCCGATCAGGCCGACGATTGCCGTCTGCACGCCGAGGCTGGCAAGATTGATTGCGACGTTTGCAGCACCGCCGGCGCGCGCTTCCGCCCCGGTGACGTTGACGACCGGGACCGGAGCCTCGGGCGAAATGCGCGTGGTCGGACCGAACCAGTACTGATCGAGCATCAGGTCGCCGACGGTCAGGACATTGACGGCGGAAAAATCCGGGACGGTAAGTGTCATGGGCTGCTGCTGAGATCGCCAAGCCAGGGTCGCCGCGATGTTAGCACGGCATCACCGTTGAGGAGACTCCGGCGCGAAGCTGGGTTTGGATTTTAGCTCTGTCGGAGGGGCCCGCCGCGAGGCCGGGGGATGATCTTTTCGCTAAACCTCCAGCGGCCGTCCATGGCCGCTTCCGGAGCGCTTACGCCTCTCTCTCGCGTCCTGCTCCGTTCGGCTCCAACGCCACGAAAAGATCATCCCCCACCCTCGCGGCTGCTTCCGGGTACCACGGACATAACCAAGTGGCTGTTCCCTTTGCCTCGTGCACGAGTTCGGGTTCCTGCCTGTCAAGCGAAGGCAGAGAACGAAAATCTACCTCCGCGGCCAGGGACGGCCGCTGGAGATTAAGCGAAAAGAAGTGTCTCCGGCGCACCTGTCCGCCCATCCGACGGCGATTTGTCGGGGAACCTGCGCCCAAAGGAAACTTCCGTCAGCCGCACTTTGAATCCCCGCAACTCAGGCATGTCATACACCCGTCCATCATGACAACGGCGGTCGTGTTGCACTTGACGCACAGCTGCGCGCCGGCCGGGAAATCACTCTTGGCGAATGCATCCTGCTGCCTGGACTGCTCGAGAAATTCCTTGCGTTTCTGGTCAACCAGTTTTTGTTGCTGCTCGTCGAGTGCCTGCGCCGGCAGCAGGCCGATGTAGCGCAGATGCTTCTCGACGACATGACCGAGCTCGGCGATGATCGATGGCATGAACTTGCCACCGGGTTGCCAATATCCGCCGCGTGGATCGAAGACCGCCTTGAGCTCGTCGACCAGAAATACCACGTCGCCACCCTTGCGAAATACGGCCGACATGATGCGCGTCAATGCCACGATCCACTGGTAGTGATCGAGGTTCTTCGAGTTAATGAAAATCTCGAACGGACGGCGCTGCTCGTACTCCGTATCCGGATTGAGAACGATGTCATTGATCGTGACATACATCGCGTGATCGGAGATCGGCGTCTTGACCTTGTAGGTCGAGCCCAGCAGCATCTCAGGCCGCTCGAGTCTCTCGTGCATCCGCACGACCTTGCCGTCTTCGCTGGTCTGTCGAGAAGGCGCGGCCTTGTCGGCTGCCGGTTCGGATGTCGCGTCCCCGGCCTGGCTGACACGATAATCCACGATCGGCTTGTCTATGACGACTCTCTCTTCGACTTTTTCGATGATTTTTTCCATTTTTCTTGGCCTCAAAACTTCCCGTAGTAACCCTCTTTGAGAGCGTCATATAGATTGGCAGCGGTATGCGTCTCGCCGTCGTATTCAACTTCCTGATCACCCCGCAGCGTCACTTCAGTGGTGTCGTCGAGCACGAAAGTGTATTGGGTGTTCTGCAGATCTTTCTCCTTGACGAGCACACCCTGAAACGCTTCAGGATTGAATCTGAACGTCGTGCAACCCTTGAGCCCCCGCTCGTACGCATACATGTAAATGTCTTTGAAGTCATCGAACGGGAACTCGGTCGGGATGTTCGCCGTCTTTGAGATCGACGAATCGATCCACTTCTGCGCGGCGGCCTGAATGTCGACATGCTCTTTCGGGCTGATGTCGTCCGCCGTCACAAAATAGTCCGGCAACTGCTCTTCCGGCTTGTCCGAATCAGGTACCGCCTTCTTATTCACGAACGCCCGGTACGCCAGCAACTCGAAGGAGAACACGTTGACCTTCTCCTTCGTCTTGCGTCCTTCGCGGATCACGTTGCGAAAGTAATGATGTGCGAAACTCGGCTCGATGCCATTGCTGGCATTGTTCGCGAGCGACAGGGAGATCGTGCCGGTCGGCGCGATCGAGCTGTGATGCGTGAAGCGCGCACCGTGACGCTCGATATCCTTGACCAACTCCGGCGCAATCTCCGCGATCTGCTGCATGTAACGGCTGTATCTCGAATGCAAAACGCGACCGGTGATCGTGTCGCCGACCGTCAAGCCGTCGCGGACCATCTCCGGGCGCTTGCGCAGCATCGCGGCCGTGACCGTGAATTCCTCACGCATGATCGGCGCCGGGCCCTTCTCCAGCGCCAGTTCCAGCGCGCTCTGCCAGCCGGACAGCGCCATCTCGCGAGCCACCGTCTCGGTGAACTCAACCGACGCGTCGGAACCGTATCTCATGCGCAGCATGGTTAACGCCGAACCCAAGCCCAAAAAACCCATGCCGTGACGGCGCTTGCGGATGATCTCCTGGCGCTGGCTTTCGAGCGGCAAGCCGTTGATCTCGACGACGTTATCGAGCATGCGCGTGAATATAGTGACAACCTTGCGATACTCATCCCAATCAAAACGCGCCGACTCGGTGAATGGATCGACAACGAACTTGGTCAGGTTGACCGAGCCGAGCAGGCAGGATCCGTAGGGCGGCAGCGGCTGCTCACCGCAGTTGTGCGCAAAGATGCCGTTGGCATCGAATGCATTGACTCCCGGCACCTGGCAATCGTAAACCGTCTCGCTGCCATCGTGCCTGACCGACTTGATGCGTGCGATGAACCGTTCGCCGGCCTGTGCGACCGCGGGGTGCATGATCGCACTGCGCAGTTGCCCGGCCTTGTCGTTTTCGGTAAAGCCGATAAGCTTTGCAAACTGCGTCAGGTTGGCCCCGGTGATCCACAAGCAGGTGCCGGTCACCGACGAAGCACGGGCACCACTGCGGCCGGCGACAATACCGAGGCGCAGCAACATGCGCTGAATCGCACTGACGTCCTCCTCGTGCAGATCGGTATACCGGATAGCCGGCCCGGCATTGCCGCCCTCGAGAACTTCGCCACACACATCGAAACTTGCCTGCAGAAAGCCGACGTAGAACGCGCTCGAACACTGTTCCATCGCGGGCGTAACGCTCGACTCATGATCCTCAAGACCGAGTTTCTTCGCGATGGCCTCGAGGCCCGGTACCGGCAGTCGATACTCGCCCTGCTCTGCCAGATCCTGCCAGATCACCCGGTGCGGCAAACTCGTAACCGCCCGCGCCGCATCCATCGCCGCAGACATGACCGCCTTGACACGATTTGGCACCGGTGCGTACGGCGCATTCAACGCGACCGGCGTTCGATACACCGACACGCTCGCGCCATCACCATCACCGCTGCCGATATGGCCGCCACTCGCCCGCATCAGGCCCAGCAGGTACCCCTCGCGTGCGCCGAATGCAAACCCGCCCGGCCAGGTTGTCGCGCCGCGGTGATCGTGCAGCATGACCCGGTCGCCGGGCCGCAACTCGCCGGCTGCGCACCACTCGGTCTCGGTCGAATCGCCCTCGAAACGGACCACACGACGCACCTGATGGTTCTCCGTCAGGCGCAGGCTATAGCCGTCCGCCGTGTCGAGCCGCATGACGGGTTTCGTCGCCGTGCGGTAGAAACCCTCATCCGTCGTGCGCCAGGCTTCGCCGTCGACCAGCGCATCGAATGGCTTGCCCAGCAGGTCGGCGACCTGGCGCGGCCCTTGCGCCGTGTGCACCCAGGTATCTGCCGTCACGCACGGGTTGGTCGCGCGTATCGTCTCATCGAACCAGTTGTTGTTCATGTCATTGACCCGATCGATCAATACGAAGCCAGGCTCCGCGAAGTCGTAGGTCGATGCCATGATCATGTCCCACAAACGGCGCGCCGGCAGCGTCTTGCAGATCTTGCAGGCGACCAGGCCACTCTCGTTGGTCAGATACCCCTCGGTAATCGGCCATTCACGCCACAGAACCTGCGCCGGATCGTCCAGATCGAGGCCTTCCGTATCGACCTGGTTCTTGTCGAGCGGAAATGCCAACGTCCATTCGCGGTCGTGCTTGACGGCCTGCATGAATCCGTCGGTCACCAGCAGTGACAGGTTGAACTGACGCAGCCTGCCGTCCTCGCGCTTCACCCGAATGAAATCCATGACATCCGGATGACCGACGTCGAATGTGCCCATCTGCGCGCCGCGGCGTCCGCCCGCGGACGACACCGTGAAACACATCTTGTCGTAGATATCCATGAATGACAGCGGCCCCGACGTATAGGCGCCGGCGCCCGAGACATAGGCGCCTTTCGGCCGCAGCGTGGAGAACTCGTAGCCAATACCGCAGCCGGCTTTCAGCGTCAGGCCGGCCTCGTGAACCTTGTCAAGAATATCGTGCATCGAATCGCCGATGCTGCCCGATACGGTACAGTTGATCGTTGACGTTGCCGGTTTGTGCTCGCGCGCGCCGGCATTCGAGATAATCCGGCCGGCCGGCACGGCCCCGCGTCGCAGAGCCCACAAGAAGGTCTCGTTCCAGCGATCTCGTTCGGCTGCGGGTTCCACGGCTGCCAGTGCACCCGCGACCCGTCGATACGTATCATCCATCGTCTCATCGACAACCTCACCGGTCTTGGTCTTCAGACGATATTTCTTGTCCCAGATATCCAGCGAGGTTTCCTGAAAGCCGACAGCTGATGCTTTGGATTTCTCGATTTGCAGTGCAGATTTCATCGCGACAACTCAACCCCCCAATTCACTGGCGCCCCGGATGCATGGCTGCAGTGTCTGCCATCCTGAACCCGACAACCGCCCACTTAACCTGGCAACCGGACCACACGCTCCCCCAAAACCGATCAGCATGACGGCAACCGCTGCTCTGGCCAGAGCGTCCTTGCCAGAGTGCCCCTCCAGATCGCCCCTCCAGATCAGAATCTGGCGAGGGACCTCGCCGTGGACCGAGATGGCGGGACCATTTTCCGAGGAAAACAACCCCCTCAGCAACGACTCGGGCTTCTGGACCCGGCGGCCGATAGGTCATATCGGTGAATCACCCCGACACAAGATGTTGTGCCGTCTAGATCCTAGGTTATGTCTAGCTACCGTCCCTGTCAAGCGATTTTCGGTTTAACCAGATAGGCATCTTTTGTATTATAAACAATATCTTACAAGAATACATGAAGATCTTTCACGAAAAAAATCTCGGCCGCGCACGGCAATCACCCGAGCACCAGAAACACAAGATATTGTGTTTTGCTTATCCCCGGAAAACCCACTGCTTATCCACAACTTAGTCCACATCGACCGGGCCGGATCGCGTGAAAAGCGGCTCGCGAATCCGCGTCGATTGGTTCATGCTACGCGCATCAGCTTGGCGATAACCCCGGTTCGGCCATTGCAATCGCGAAGATTTGCGACCCTTCGGGCCATCTGGTGCATCCAGTGAGCATGCTGAATAATGGCCTCCCCCATACGGATACCCACACATGATGAAATCAGTACCCAAGCGCATTGTCCTGCTTGCGGCCATTTTCGCTGTCGCGAGCCTGGCGGCGCTGCAACCGGCGTTGGCCGCATTGCCGGTGGCCCTCGGCGGGCAGGAATTGCCGAGCCTCGCCCCGCTGGTCGCCGAGGCTTCGCCGGCGGTCGTCAACATTGCGACCCGCGGCACGGTCAATGCGCCGCGTAACCCCCTGGCGAACGACCCGTTCTTCCAGCGCTTCTTCGGCAATCCGCCGCGACAGCGACAACGCGAAGTCCGGAGCGCCGGGTCCGGCGTCATCGTCGATGCGGAGAACGGCTACATTCTGACCAATCATCATGTCATCGAGCACGCCGACGAGATCGAGATCCAGCTGGCCGACAAGCACGTGCTCAAGGCCAGGGTCGTCGGTTCGGATCCCGGCACCGACATCGCCGTGCTCCAGGTCATCGATACACAACGGCTGACCCAGATGCCGCTCGGCAACTCGGAAGACGTCCGCGTCGGCGATTTCGTCGTTGCCATCGGCAACCCGTTCGGCCTGTCGCACACGGTCACCTCAGGCATCGTCAGCGCACTCGGCCGCACGGGCCTGTCTCGCGACGGCTACGAGGACTTCATCCAGACCGACGCCTCGATCAACCCGGGCAACTCGGGCGGCGCGCTGCTCAACCTGCGCGGTGAACTGATCGGTATCAACTCCGCGATCTTCAGCGGCTCCGGCGGCAATATCGGCATCGGTTTCGCGATCCCGGTCAACATCGCCAAGTCGATCATGTCGCAGCTGATCGAATTCGGCGAAGTCCGGCGTGGGCTGCTTGGCGTCAGCATCAGCGATTTCACCGCCGCTTCGGCCGAAGCCTACGGCATCGATGAGGATATCGAAGGCGCGCTCGTTCAGGAAGTCGTGCCCGACTCGGCCGCCGAGGCAGCCGGCGTCGAGGTCGGCGACGTCATTGTCGCAATCGATAAAAAGCCGGTCACCAGCGCAACCGATCTGCGCACGACCATCGGCGTGCGCCGCAGCGGCGACTCCGTCACGATTACGGTCATCCGCGACGGCGACAAACACTCGCTGAGCGCGACGCTGACCGAACTGGCCGCCACGCAGCAGGTCGCCGCGGACGACATTCATCCAAACCTGGCCGGCGCCCAATTCAGCAACTATGACGGTCAGGAACTCGATTTCAGCGGCGCGGGCGTGCTGGTCGACACGGTGGAACCGGGCAGCCAGGCAGCCCAGCGCGGCCTGCGCGCCAATGACATCATCGTCACGGTCAACCGGCGCCGCGTGCACTCCCTCAACGAGCTCAGCGAACTCGCGGAAGGTCAGAACCTGTTAATCCTCGGCTTGCGCCGCGGCCAGCGGGACCTGCTGCTGCAGATTCGTTGATCTCCCGGCGGTAGCGTCACGGCCAACTGCCAGCCGACGCTCCATGGCTGCCGTACGCGCTTCCGTGGCTAATTCCCCCAGCGCTTCTGCCCGTGCATAAAATCTCTCGAGATCATGGCCGGACTCGTCGAACAGGACGGCGAATGCGGGCAGGTAATCGTTATAAGTCGCAAACGACGCGAGCCGGGCGTTATTCATGTCGCTGTCGATCCAGTGATCGAAATACGGCGGCTCCGGCCAGGCGTCGCGCAAGCTTGCGTAGGCGCGAATGAGCTCGGCAAACACTTCGGCTTTGGCAACCCGCAAGGCCGGTTCCGGAAGCGCGCCGGCGTACAAGTCGGTGAGTCGTGCGCGGGAGTCCGTCAGCAGTGACTGCACCTGTGTGCGCCGCCGCATCGACAGCCGATACCGGTAATGCTCATCCTCTGCGTCGCGCACGATGAACCACCGCCGCAATCCTTCCTGTTCGACGAAGCTCGCGAAGCCCTCATTGAATCTTGAATCGCCCTTGATGTAGAGACGCTGATGCGCGAGCTCATGAAATATCACGCCGGCCAGCTGGTAGTCCGCATAATCGAGCATCGTATTGAGGATGGGGTCCGCAAACCGACCGAGCGTCGAGTACGCGGAGACACCGCCCACAAACACGTCGTCACCGCCCGACGCCAGCCGCGCAGCGTAGTCTCGCGCCCGCGCCGCGTCAAAATACCCGCGATAACTGACGCAGCCGGCCACCGGGAAGCACCACGTGCGCGGCTCGAGGGAGAACTCCGGAGCGGCAACGACATTCCAGACGACGCTGGCACGGCCGGTATCCGCATAAACCCGATAGCTGCCATTGTCCGGAAGTTGCAGCTCCGTGTGGGCAAAATCCACGGCCGCGTTACCGAGCTGCAGTTTCTCGCGTACCTGCACAGGGGTCGCCGGGTCATCGATGACTTCGGCGATGGGCCGTCTGTCGCGCATCAGATCCAGATGCCCCATGGCCGCCTGCCAGTAGTAGCCCGCACCGCAGCCACCGAGTTGAGTCACGGACAATACGATCGCCAATGCGCCGGCGAATCGCATGCTCGCCCGTGTGATTGGCCGGGCGCGCTGCTGGATATAGTGGGGCCTCACAGGCTCGCTTTCATGACCGGGTATCCGGGTAAAATACCCTATGCAAACTTTTCTTGTCGGCGGCGCGGTCCGGGACCGATTGCTCGGGCTCACTGTCCGCGAACGCGATTGGGTCGTGGTCGGCGCAACCGAGGCAGAACTGGAACAACTTGGCTACCGGCGCGTCGGGCGCAGCTTTCCGGTCTTCCTGCATCCCGAGACCCGGGAAGAGTACGCGATGGCGCGCACCGAGACCAAACACGGGCCCGGTTATCGCGGTTTCGACATCGAGGCGAATCCGCAGGTCACCCTCGAAGACGACCTCGCCCGGCGTGACCTGACCATCAACGCGATCGCCGAGGATGCCGACGGCAAGCTGATCGACCCCTACCACGGACGGCAGGATCTCGACGCGCGCGTGCTGCGGCACGTCACCGATGCCTTCCGCGAAGACCCGGTGCGCATCCTGCGCGTCGCACGCTTCGCAGCCCGGTTCGCGGAGCAGGGTTTCACCGTTGCCGACGAAACCCTTGCCCTGATTCGCGACATGGTGGCTGCCGGTGAAGCGGACGCGCTGGTGCCCGAGCGCATCTGGCGCGAGACCGAACGGGCACTCGAGACGACGCGCCCCGACATCTTCTTCCGGGTTCTGCGCGCGGGCGGGGCACTGGCCGTGATCTACCCCGAAATCGACGCACTGTTTGGCGTGCCCCAGCCGGAGCGCTGGCATCCGGAGATCGACACCGGGGTACACGTGCTGATGGCACTGGAACAGGCTGCTCGACTCGGCGCGAGCCTGCGCGCACGCTTCGCGGTCATGGTCCATGATCTCGGCAAAGGCACGACGCCTGCAGCCGAATGGCCGCATCACCGCGCACACGAAGAACGCAGCGTCATGCTGCTCGAAGTGCTGTGCAAACGCATCGGCGTGCCCGGCCGCTGCCGCGAACTCGCGATACCGGTGGCGCGATATCACGGCGTCTGTCACCGCGCGGCGGAACTGCGGCCGAAAACGCTGCTCAAGATACTCGACGCGCTCGATGCATTCCGCCGACCGGAACGACTCGATGATTTTCTCATCGCCTGCGAAGCCGATGCCCGCGGTCGCAAGGGCCTCGAGGCCACACCCTATCCACAGGCGGACATTTTTCGGGCGGCCCGTGCGGCTGCGATCGAGGTCACCGCCGAACGCTTCGTGCGCGACGGCATCGAGGGGCCCGCGATCGGCGAGTCGATCCGCCGCGAACGGATCACGGTTATCGGCAAGGCACTACGATCCGGCTAATCCGGCGACTGCACATTCCACTCAGACAAAGATCCAGAACAACCAGCCGGCGAGCAACAGCCGGTAAATCATGAACGGCAGCATGCCGATGCGCTCGATCGCCTGCAAAAACACTTTGATACAGAAATAGGCACTGACGCCCGCCACCGCCAGACCTGCCCCGATGGCGTCCCAGGCGACAGGCACGACCGACTCGACCAGTCGAGCCGACTCGAGGATCGCGGCACCGGCGATTGCCGGTATCGACAACAGAAACGAGAAACGTGCCGCAGCGGGGCGCGACAGGCCGAGTGCGAGACCGGCCGTGATCGTGATACCCGAACGCGAGGTGCCGGGAATCAGTGCCAGCGCCTGCACGCAGCCGATCAGCAACGCGGTCGACCAGCCCACCGCATGTTCATCAGTCACTTCTTTTTTGCGCAGGTCGGCGATCCAGAGTGCCACACCGAATACCGCCGTAGCGGCGGCGATGACCAGCGGCGAGCGCAGATGGGTCCTGATTGACTCCTCGAACAGCAAACCTGCCAGCATGACCGGCAGCGTCGCGATGATGATCGACCCGCCGAGCCGCGCATCGGCCGCATCATGTGCACGTCCGAACCGCGCCGCACACCAGGCCCGCATGATGGACCAGACCTCGGTGCGGAAATACCAGAGGACGGCCAGCAGCGTACCGAAGTGCACGGCAACATCGAATGCCAGGCCCTGATCGGTCCAGCCGAGTATCTGTGGCACGAGAATCAGGTGTGCGGAACTGGAAATCGGCAGGAACTCGGTCAGCCCCTGCACCAGGGCCAGGATAATCGCTTCGATGAAATCCAATGTCGTATCCGTTCAGATTGAGGTCCGAACGGACCCTACAGGATGGCCGCCCCGGGCAACAGGCATTGAACCCACTGGTGTCCCACAAACTCTGAGTAGTAGCCCTTAAATTGCAATAGTGGCAAGGGGTGCGTACAGACCGTAGCCGAGCCGACATGAATCGGCACCTCTGTCTGAGACCCGCCGTGAATACGTCCCTGTAGGCTTGGGGCCCGCGTCCCTGCGGGCCACAGTCTCAGACAGAGGTGCCGATTCATGGCGTCTGGACAGTTTGTGGGACACCAATGCATTGAACCCGGAATTTACAAGCGATCCCGCAGATCGCCGCCACCGCTCACCAACTCCGGTGCCGGCCCGGCCACCGACTCACCGCATGCCAGCTGCATGACCTTGAAACGCTCCCCCATCTGTCCCGGCATCAGCAGCATCTGCATCTGCTGCGACAGCGCCAGGCCGGCCGAGTCGCCCCGCGTCGCTGCTGCATTCGCCGCGGCGAACTCGTGCTCGATACCGGCACCGATCAGGAAATGTGCCTGCGTCGCGAAGGCATCGACGCGCGCACCGGCGGCGACCGCCGCCACCGCGATCGTCGTGAAGTCGACCCACGCCGTGATGTCCTGCAAACCGGGATAGCGAAACGGGTCGTCATGTGCGCGATGCCGGTAATGACACCGCAGCGTACCGCTCGAACGGTCGAGCCGATACAACTCCCCGCGGACCAGCCCGTAATCGACGAGGATGCAGCGTCCGTTGCGCAAGCTGTCAACAAGGCTGCCAATCAGCCCCGGCAGTCCGATGCTGACCTCCGACGTAAACCCGACCGGTAACGCGGCACCGAGCGTGGCCTCGATTTCAGCAACGCAGTTCCGCAACGACTCGCCGGCCGGCCGGTCGCTCCAGCAGAAACCGGATGCGTCGATGCCGACACCGACGGCTTGCACACGCGGTTGCTGCGTGGCCGCTGCACCAATTCGGAATCGCGACACCGGCAACGCGTCAGCCACTTCGTTCGCTACGATGACGCCGTCGAACGGCGCCGGCAGAGCATCGAGCCATTCGACCCGCGGCGCAAGTTCCGGCACGCGCGCGGTCAGCGTCTCGCGCTGCCGCTGGCGCAGATCCGCGCTGACTTCCAGGATCAGGTAACGCTCCGGCAGGGCGTCGTCGCGCGCGAGCGTATGCAGCACATCGGCCGCCATGGCGCCGGAGCCGGCACCGAGCTCAAGCACGGTCGCATCGACGGTCTGGCCCACCGTCGGTGCCAGCGACCGGGCAAGACAGCGGGAAAACAGCGCCGAGACCTCGGGCGCAGTCACGAAATCGCCGGCCGGGCCCAGTTTTTGCGCCCCGGCACTGTAATAACCCAGGCCGGGGGCATACAGCGCCAGCTCCATGTACTCGGCAAAATCGATCCAGCCGCCCGCTGCGCTGATCCGCTCGCGGATCAGCGCAGACAGCCGCGCGCTGTGCCGAAGCGCATCCGCGTCCGGTTCGGGCAATTCTGACCGCTCATGCATGGTGAAAGCATGGTGAAACATTGGGGCAAGCCAAGTATCTTACACGCCCAGACATCGACGCAGACATCGGCGGCCGCGTACGCGGCCCACGGGGCAGATTGACCATGACCACATCGCAAGCATCGCTCGACGGCCGCTGGGCCCTGATCACGGGCGCGGCAAAACGCATCGGCGCATGCATCACGCGCACGCTGCATGCGGCCGGCGCACACATCGCGATCCACTACCGTGGCTCGGCAGCGGCGGCGACTGAACTGGCCGGCGAACTGAACGCGATCCGGCCGGGCTCGGCGATCACGGCCGCCGCCGATCTGTTGCAGATCGACCAGTTACTCGCCCTCGTCAATGAGGTCGTCGGCCAGACCGGCAGGCTGGACATCCTCATCAACAACGCATCGAGCTTCTACCCGACGCCGCTCGGGGAGATCACCGAGGCACACTGGGATGAACTGATCGGCATGAACCTGAAGGTGCCGCTGTTCCTGAGCCAGGCATGTGCTGCGCATCTGCGTGAAACGGGCGGCACGATCATTAACATCGTCGACATCCACGCCAACCGGCCGCTCCGTGATCACACGGTCTATGGCCCGGCGAAAGCCGGACTGGCGATGCTGACGCGAACGCTGGCACGCGATCTTGCGCCGGACATCCGCGTCAACGGCGTCTCGCCCGGGGCGATCTTGTGGCCGGAACACGGTCTGACGGAAGACATCAAAGATGCAATCATCCGCCAGGTGCCGCTGCGGCGAACCGGCGACCCGGCGGATATTGCAAACTGCATCCTCTTTCTGGTTCGCGATGCGCCCTACATCACGGGCCAGATTATCGCCGTTGACGGCGGGCGCAGTATCGGCTGGTAAAGCGGCTGTTAGACCAGCGGCTCGTCCAGCCGTACGATCACCTGCCCGGCCGGCTCGAATGCCGCCCACAACTCACGCATGGTGACGCGCGCAACCGGATGCACGAGATCCGGCGCGAGCTCTGCCAGCGGGGCAAGCACGAACGCGTAATCAAGGATGCCATTCCGGGGCAGCGTTAGCCCCGGCTGGTCGACGACCAGGTCACCGTATATCAGCAAATCCAAATCAAGTGTACGCGACGCGAAACGCTCGGCGCCGCGCGCACGGCCCGCCGCCGATTCGACCGCAGTGAGCCGGGCCACGACCGCCTCGACCGGGTCTGATGTCGTGTAGGCGAAGACAAGATTGAGAAAATCCTTGCCCTCGAAGCCAACTGCCGCCGTACGATAGACTGGCGAAAACTCGAGGGGGCCGACCTGTTGCCCGAGCCGGTGACATCCGTCGCGCAGATGTCGCACCGGGTCGATGTTACTGCCGGCGCTGACGTATACCTTGATTTCCGGGTTCACAGCCACCGCCCCGGTCACCGCTCACCCCGCTCGATCGTAATGCCGACATCCTGCGCGCCGCGCACGGCCCAGGGCTTATGGACCGAAACCTTGACCCACGGCACAGCGAATTCCTCCCGAATCAGCTCCGCAACCTTCTCGGCCATGGTCTCGATCAACTGGAATTTCGACGCGCGAACATAGGCGTCAACACGCTTCGAAATTGCGCGGTAATCGAACGTCGCGTCGATCCGGTCGGCCGCCGCAGCGCTACGAATGTCGCCGGCCAGCGCCAGATCGATGCTGACCGTCTGCGGCAGCGCCCGCTCCCAGTCCCAGATGCCGACGACGGCCTCGATGCGCAGATCGGTGACGAAAATGGTATCCATGCTCATCGTTGTTTGCCTGCTTCGCTACGCCAACCGGGTCCGGCAACCCCGAAACCTGCTAAATGTCCTGCAGACTCCAACGCGCCCGCGCATGCACGGTTGCATCCGACTGCGCGCCGCCCGCTCTGAGCCGGAGCCAACCCGTATACGCGATCATCGCCCCGTTATCGGTACAAAACTCGATGCGCGGATAGTAGACGCTGCCACCGGTCTGCGCCATACCGGCCCGCAGCCGCGCCCGCAGCAGCCGATTCGCACCGACGCCGCCGGCCACCACGAGACGCTGCCGCCCCGTGTCGCGCACTGCCCGCAACGACTTGCCGACCAGCGTATCGACGACCGCCTCCTGAAACGAACTCGCGAGGTTGGCACGCACGGTATCCGACAGCGGGCCGGCCGCCTCCGCCTTGCGCACCTTCAGCATGACGGCCGTCTTCAAACCGCTGAAGCTGAAGTCGAACCCCGGTCTGCCCAGCATCGGGCGCGGCAGGTCGTAGGCCGCCGCATCGCCCTGTTCGGCCAGCGCGGCCAGCTCGGGCCCGCCGGGGTACGGCAAACCCAACAGCTTGGCCGTTTTGTCGAAGGCCTCGCCGGCCGCATCATCGAGCGTCTGGCCGAGGATCTCGTAGCTGCCAAACGCACGCACATCGATCAGCATGGTGTGCCCACCGGAAACCAGCAACGCGACGAAGGGAAACTCGGGCGGGTCGGACTCAAGCCGGGTGGCCATCAGGTGCGCCTCGAGGTGGTGTACCGGCACCGCCGGAATTCCCCAGGCCTGGCTGAGGCCGACGGCCATGGTCGCACCGACCAGCAGGGCGCCGATCAGACCGGGGCCTGCCGTGTATGCGACGGCGGTAAGATCACTGCTCTTGATTCCGGCATCGGTGAGCACCGCATCTATCAGCGGCAGCAGCTTCCTTATATGGTCTCTTGACGCCAGCTCCGGCACAACCCCCCCGTACCGGGCATGCAGCGCGACCTGGCTGTAGATCTGGTGTGCCAGCAGCCCCTGCCGGGCCGAGTAAACCGCGACGGCGGTCTCGTCGCAGCTCGTCTCGATGCCGAGGACGATGCCAACGACCGACCCGTCAGCAGACCCGCGCACAGGCGATTCACTGGGATTTTGCATTTCAGAATCCAAGCCGCTAAAATTCCCCGGTTGAGCCGGCGGCATTGCCGGTTTTTTTCACGCTTCCTTATTTTATATGTTCAGTGATGTTGGTTAAGAGGATCACGCAGTGCCCGCAGTTCGGATCAGAGACAACGAAAATTTTGACGCCGCCCTCCGTCGCTTCAAACGCGCCTGTGAGAAAGCCGGTATTTTAACGGAACTGCGCCGCCGGGAGTATTACGAGAAGCCCACTCAGGAACGCAAGCGCAAAAAGGCCGCCGCTGTGAAGCGCCAGCTGAAACGCACGTCCCGCGAATCAAATCGCCGCCGCCGCCTGTACTAAGCGACTCGGCCGGAGCAAACTCCGGACTCCTGGCAATGCCATATTCCGTATCCGCTGATCGAACACCGCGGCTTGCCTAGCCCCTCTTAATCCAGCGAGTACCGGCAGTGCCCTCTCTCAACGACACCATCCGAGCGGATATGCAGGCCGCCATGCGCGAGCGCGACAAAGATCGCCTCGCCATCATTCGTCTGCTGCTGGCCGCGATTGAGCGCCGGGCGATTGACGAGCGCAGCACGCTCGACGATACCGCGGTTCTGAAAGTCATCGAAAAACTCATCAAGCAGGGTCAGGAGTCCGCCCGGCAATACACCGAGGGCGGCCGACGCGAACTTGCCGAGAAGGAACTGGCTGAAGTCACGGTATTGCAGGCCTATCTTCCCGAAGCGCTTGGCGACACCGAACTCGACGCACTGATCGACCAGGTCATCGCCGACACCGGTGCGACCACCATCAAAGACATGGGCAAAGTCATGAATGCGATCCGCGAGGCCGCACAGGGCCGCGCGGACATGGGCTCGGTCGGCGGCCGCGTCAAGGGGAAACTCGGCCGATAGCGCCGGCCAACAACCTGCTAAACTGTCAAAAAAGACGGCCAAGCCCGTCGCATGACAAACAGAAGACATACCGTGGCAGGGCGAATTCCCCAGGACTTCATCGACGATCTGATTCAGCGCGCCGATATCGTGGAGATCATCGGCGCACGCGTGAATCTCAAGAAGGCCGGTCGCGAATACAAAGCACCGTGCCCGTTTCATAACGAGAAAACCCCGTCGTTTACGGTCAGCCCGCAGAAGGGTTTCTACCACTGTTTCGGCTGTGGCGCACACGGCACGGCGCTCGGTTTCCTGATGGAATTCGACCGGCTGGAATTTCCCGAGGCCGTAGAGGACCTCGCCCAGACGCTCGGCCTTGCCGTGCCGCGCGACGACTCGGCAGGAGAACGCACCCCGATCACACCGATCTATGAGGTGCTGAGCCGCGCCGCCGGCATCTACAGCCGGGCCCTGAAGGAACACCCGCCCGCGATCGACTATCTCAAATCCCGCGGGCTCCGTGGTGAGACCGTGCGGCTGTTCGGCATCGGCTACGCGCCCGGTGGCTGGGACTACCTGCTGCATCAATTCGACGACCGCCAGGAGACGCAGCTCAACCTGAAGTCGGCAGGCCTGATCGCCGAACGCGACCGGGGTGGCTATTACGACCGCTTCCGCGAACGCGTCATCTTCCCGATCCGCGACAGCCGCGGGCGCGTCGTCGGATTCGGTGGCCGCATTATCGGCGCGGGCGAGCCCAAGTACCTGAATTCACCGGAAACACCGGCGTTCCATAAAGGTCGCGAACTGTATGGCTTTTTCGAAGCCCGCCAAGCGAACCGAAAACTCGAAAACATACTGGTGGTTGAAGGTTATATGGATGTCGTCAGCCTCGCCGGTCACGGCGTGACCCACGTGGTGGCTACACTCGGCACCGCAACGACGCCGGAGCACCTGCGCCGCCTGTTTCGCGCGACTCAGGGAATCGTGTTCTGCTTCGACGGCGACCGAGCCGGCCGCGAGGCCGCCTGGCGCGCGTTGCAAACCAGCCTGCCGGAGATGCGGGACGGGCGGCAGGTCAGATTCCTGTTTCTACCCGACGGCGAAGACCCGGATTCGCTGGTCAGGCAAGAAGGCGCCGACGCGTTCACGGCGCGATTCCAGGAGACGCTGCCGCTGTCCGACTACCTGTTCCGTGAACTGGAGCAACAGACGGACATGAGCTCTCTGGACGGGCGCGCCCGGCTGGCCGAACTCGCCCGCCCGCTGATCGACCTGCTGCCCGCCGGCATTTACCGCGAACTACTGACGACACGCCTCGCCGAGATCGTCGGCATGGGTCGTGACACGCTGAAGCAAGTGATGGGCAGTCAGCCCGCCGGCCCACGGACACCGGGCCGAGCCCGTCCACCCCGCAACCCCGGCATTCGCGGCGGCCGCCCGAGCCTGGTACGCCAGGCAATCCGCGTAATCCTGAACCACCCCGCTGCCTGCGCGAAAGTCCGGCCACCGCCCGAACTGGAGCATGTGGAGCAACGCGGCATCACCCTGCTGACCGAACTGCTCGTCATGGTCGCCAACCGGCCGACCATCGGCCCAGCCGGGCTTCTCGAGCGCTTCCGGGAACGCCCGGAAGGCCCGCATCTCGAGGCCCTGCTGACGGAGGAAAACCTGATTTCCGCGGACGGCGCCGCCGCGGAATTGATTGATAATCTGGAAGCCATTATCAACAGTGGCGATCAGCAACGCTTCGCGGCACTGGTCGACAAGTTCAACGCCAACCAACTCAGTCCGGACGAACGGGAAGAATTCAGGCAATTACAGCAAAACGAGGCCGATCAGCCGTAAAGGTATCGCGCCGACACGCCGATAACTGATAACAATAGTCTGGCGACTGTCTGTGCTGTCTCCAACCATTATTGATATAAATCAGGGGGTTATCGTATGGCCAACCGTTTGTCAGCGACCGATACAACTCTGGATACCGATGCCCTGTTCTAGTATACTGGATCGTTTATGTACGTGCCAGTGAGGAAGATCGGGTGAAAGAAAGCGCGACCAAAGAATCCGCAGCCAACCCTGCCGCTGCCCCCAATAACGAACAGCGATCCCAGCTAAAGCGGCTGATTGCACGTGGCAAGGAACAGGGCTATCTGACCTACGCCGAGGTCAATGATCACCTGCCGAATGATATCGTCGATCCCGAGCAGATCGAAGACAT
>SMVB01324666.1_pt1 | contig 22589 bp, 29 predicted proteins | sample 2456461 | NCBI WGS metagenome assembly SMVB01 (sample SAMN11095934, study PRJNA526329) | marine sediment metagenome | biome: Marine sediment; feature: Surficial sediment; material: Deep marine sediment; isolation source: Hadal surficial sediment | place: Pacific Ocean | collected 2014-05 | depth...
AGACTTCCTGGTCATTTTGGAGTTGTACATCCATCTCATTATTAGTCGGGTAAGCCTGAGCCGCCCCGCAACGCGGGGAGGAGATGCGGGGCAGACGTTCGCTCCGCTCACGGGCCCCGGAAAACCTTAGTTAGCAGAGAAAGTTGTTGCCTTTTGGGACCATCGTCACGCTGGCTACTAGCCGTAGGGGCAACTGGCAAAAGTCGTTTGGTCGAGTTAACGTATAGCTGGCTTAAAAAGTATTTTCCATTCGGGTCCAGCGTCACGCTGGTCGCACGTCAATATTGGGTCCAGCCCCCAGGCTGGCCGCTTGCGGCGGGGTCGTTCGTTGATTGAAGATAAAAGGAGGGGGTCGTTTACTTGGCACTGCCGTTTTTATCGTAAGCCCTAATGATCTTTTTGACAAGCTCATGCCGGACGACGTCTTTTTCGGTGAAGTAGGTGAATTGGATGCCCTCGATTCCCTGTAATAATTTGTCTACATGAATCAGGCCAGAATCCGTGGAGCTGGAAAGATCGATTTGGGTGACGTCTCCAGTGATCACTATTTTTGACCGGAACCCCAGCCGGGTCAAAAACATTTTCATTTGTTCGCGCGTGGAATTTTGTGCTTCATCGAGAATAATAAACGCATCGTTCAGCGTTCGCCCGCGCATATAAGCAAGCGGAGCGATTTCGATGACCCCGTCCTGAATCATCTGCCAGACCTGATTGGCCTCCATCATTTCGTTTAAAGCGTCGTATAGCGGCATCAGGTAGGGATGGATTTTCTCCGAGATGTCTCCCGGTAGAAAACCCAGTTTTTCTCCCGCTTCCACGGCAGGGCGCACAAGGACAATTTTTTTAAATCGGTTTTTGAGCAAGCCTTCCAAGGCCATCGCTACGGCCAGATAGGTTTTTCCCGTTCCCGCCGGACCGATGGCAATAACGATGTCCTTGTGCTTGGCGGCTTGTATAAACTCCCTTTGAGCTTGGCCCTTGGGAGAAATGTATCCCCTGCCAGGGGCCAGGGCCACGCGTTCGGTAAAGATGGATATTAAATCAATATCGGGATCATCGGCGATCAAGCGGATGGCGAACTTGATGTCCCCATTTTGCGGTGGGTTTTTGCTCTCAAACAATTTTTGCAATTGCGCCAGGAGCCGCTGGACGGTATTTATGGAGTCGGGGGAACCGGTAACGTTGATCTGGTTTCCGCGGGCGAAGATGCGGACGTTGAACTTTTTCTCGATTAGCTTGAGGTTGAGGTCATGCGTTCCGAACAGATCGGGAATCAAATCGTTGTTTTCGATTAATATTTCTTTAGTGGCGGTATTCAAAGGAGTTTACCTATATGTGAACAGGCGCATGAATATTCTTTCGATATATGAACGACCCCTGCCGCCGGCAGGCGGGGTATCCGACAAGGATATTCATTTAAAAGCCGTGGTAAGCCACGGAGTATGAAACCCACTGGTGGGAATCAAGATCTTGTCCCCTGGGGCTGAATCAGGCTTAAAAATTCACTTCGAGTTCTGGCGTCGGATTTAAAACTACCGAGCATGGAACTCGTCGTGGTGTAGGAACTTTGTTTTTGCACGCCGCGCATGGACATGCACATGTGCAAAGCTTCAATAACCACAGCCACCCCTTTGGGTTGTAAAATCTTTTCCAGGCATTCGGCGATTTGGTAGGTCAAACGCTCCTGCACCTGTAATCTTCTGCTGAAAGCATCGACGATCCGTGGAATTTTGCTCAATCCGATGATCTGGCCCTTGGGAAGATAGGCGACATGGCATTTCCCAAGAAAGGGCAACAAATGGTGTTCACACAAGCTGAAAAGGTCGATGTCCTTGACAATGACCATTTCGTCATAATTTTCCTGGTACAGGGCGCCATTGACCAGTTCATCGATATTCGTCATGTAGCCGCTGGTCAGGAATTTCAGCGATTTTTCGACTCTCTCGGGAGTATTTTTCAATCCCTCACGAGACGGGTCTTCTCCCAGCTCCATCAGCAATTTTTCAATCAGATCTTTCACACCAATTCCCCACGGTAGACAACGTAGTTTCGTTCGGACTCGTAAAGCTTCACTTCATGCAGAGAGCCATTTTCAATTTTTGATTCCAGAATGTCCCAGAATTTGATCGCTATGTTTTCAGCGGTGGGAATCACGCCCTGCATGAAATCAACGTCCATGTTGAAATTCTTGTGATCCACCTTGTTGACGATTTCTTGGTTGATCAGCTTTTTGAGAGTTTTTAAATCCAGCACCATTCCGGTTTCCGGGGCAATTTCCCCTCGCACGGTCACTTCGAGAACATAGTTGTGGCCGTGCCCATTGGGATTGTTGCACAACCCAAAGATTTCAGCATTTTTTTCATCGGAGAATTTTGGATTGAAGAGGCGGTGGCTGGCACAGAACTCAAGCCGTCGGGTAATATAGATCATAGGTGAAATGCAGGAGGCATCAGGAATTTATTTAAGATATTTTCTTTTGTTGTCGGTTGAATAAAAACCCGGCCCATATAAATGAAAGTTCATGTTGTTGAAACATTTATTAAGGGTTCCCTGGCATTCCTCGCATTTTTCAATGGGCTTGTCGCTTATTTTTTGCAAAAACTCAAACGTCTTCTTACATTTTTCGCATTGGTACTCATAAACAGGCATGATTCATTATCTTCCAGAAATTGCCGTCCATCGGGATTTTAGTCCGGAATTCGATTTCGATTTCCCTTTCCAATGAATTTCTTTACGTTTATTGTTTCCACGGAATATATCCAGGGTCTTGGGGATGTTTTTTTTCATTTCATTAAATCCAAATATTGACGACGGAAGGGTGAGCCCCCATTCGGGATCAAAAATTCCGATCATCATTCTGGATCGCGTCAAAACCTGAATGACCATGAATTTCTCAATCGAATATTTTTTTTGCACCTCCAGGGGCATCATATAAGTTTCATTTTCCCCTTTAGAGCCAGACCTCATGACAGCTTCTCCAGACTCCACTGGTTCCAAAAGCAGAAATTGGATGTATTGATCCAATTCCGCAGACATCTGGGTTTTTGGAAACACCACAATACCAAAGTTTTCCCCGTTTTTATAGAGCTGGTATTCGTACCCGAAGGCGGGGGATGCCCATAACCAAAGGAGCAACGCCATTAAAAATGGTAACTTTTTCATAAGGCTTGGATGGTATTTCTGCCTGATTGGATTCTTGATCCTGAAACATGATCTCATTGCATTCTACAGGATTTCTATGAAAAAATTTCGGTCTGGTTGAAAAAAAACGCGATTTCCAAGGCGGCGTTTTCTGGGGAATCGGACCCGTGGGAAGAGTTTCTCTCTAAGTCAAGGCCAAATTCTTTTCGTATGGTTCCTTCGGCGGCTTCGGCAGGGTTGGTGGCCCCCATTAGTTCTCGCCACCCCATAATTGCATTTTCATGTTCCAGAACCATCAAGACAATAGGACCTGAACTCATGAAATCGGTTAAACTGTTGAAAAATGGCCTTTCCTTGTGCACATCATAGAATCTCTCCGCCAGGCTTTTGGTTAACCAGATTTTTTTAATGGCTACTACCTTGAATTCATTGGATTCGATACGTCCGATAAAATTTCCAATAAGATTGCGTGAAACTGCATCCGGTTTGATGATGGCAAGGGTTTTTTCCATTTGGGGTTTTCCTTAGGTGTTTGGGTGAGTTAACGGAGGTTGATAAAAAAAAAGGTATTTGAGCGGTTGAGCTCAAATACCTTTTCGGAAAAGCGTTGGGTTTATCTCAGGACTATCCCTGTTTTCTTGATTACAAATCCTTCATCAAGGTTATCGATCCATTTCATTTTGATGGCATTGTTTTTGGCAATATCATCGCAAATATAAACACAGATTTCGCAGGCTTTGCACCGATCTACAGAAACGTAGGCGGATTTGTCTGCGTCACTATAATTGATACAGTTGGATTCAGGGCAAAAGGTTGTACACAAAGAACAAGCTTTGGCGGAACAGATTTCCTTGTCAACTACGGCAACGTAATACATGGTTACTCCAAAAATAAAAGATATTAAACAGTGATCGCTTCTAGGTCGATTTTAACGACTTTTGCGTCTTTATGCGCCCAACCCTGATCGATCATGTATTGATAACTGGCCTCAAGTGTTTTCATATTCGCTTCCAGGAGCTTTTGTTTTTTAGCGAACTTTTTCTCAATGGCACTGTCAAGCGCCTGGGTTCCTCCGGAAACCACGATTCCTTTTCCTACAAACCGGTCCTTAACCGACGCCGCCAGCGACATCAGGTCGGGAAGCCCCAGAACCGCCGCAAGTGCGCCGCACATTGCCATGTTGGTGGCCAGTTCAGTTTTAGCAACCTCGTTGGCCATTTCAGTGGCCGGAAGATAGTAGATTTTAGCGCCTTTATCAGCCATTTCCCGTTCTTCATCTTTGCTGAAAGGGATGGGAACCTTACTGTTGATCAGGATGATTCCATCCTGTTTTAATCCCGTATAAAAAGGCATGGTGTAGGATTTTCCCAGAGTGATAACGGAAGGATGGAAAATCAGGAGAATGTTGGGAAAAATGATTTCTCCAATTTCATAAATTACCTCATTGGAGATCCTCACATAACTTTCTACCGGGGCGTTGCGCTTCTCAGATCCAAAGAAAGGAACGAGAGAACTGTGTCCCCCGGAAATGACCACTCCATTACTGACAATGTGGGATGCGGTCACCACTCCCTGCCCGCCGATTCCCGCCATGCGAACGTTGTAACGCTTTATATCCATATTTACCGATCTCCTTTATTTTTTAGCTTTTCTCGCTGCTTTAGCTTTTGCTTCGAGGTCTTTTAAGTATTCCTTGGCCCGGTCAGAGATGATTTCTTCAAAACCATACCGTTCTTTTTCAAGATCAAAGGCATCTTTCATGACGTCCGCTGTGGGAATCGAGTACTCAATATTACAAGAGGTGTACGCCTGCACATAGGTTGAGCCAAACTCCCTTGCAACCAGAATTGCCCGGCGAATGGTCCTGGCGACGCGGGCGGGGTTGGTCGGAGCGAGAACGGCGATGTAGTCCAATTTGGCAACCTTTGCCAAACCGACCATGTCCATCTTATCGTCCTTTTTACCGCGGGGAGACATTTTAAGGACCTTGCCTTTCCAAGTCATGCCGCTTTCCTGACCGCCGGTGTTACCGTACACTTCATTATCGAGCAGAACGGTTGTAAACTTTTCGTGCCGGAACCAGCTGTGCATGAGGCCCTGAAAACCAATGTCCACCAAGCCTCCATCCCCAGCGCAAACAACTACGTCTTTAAATTGATTGGGAAAGCGAATATCCAGGCCACGTTTCAATCCACTGGCGACCGCATTGGTGTCTCCATAGTTTCCATAAATAAATGGAACGGAAGCCTGGGACAGGACCAACCGGCCACAGCCTGCGGTGCCCACCACAATGGTATGTTCGGGATTGGGCATGCCAATATACATCAGGCGGATAAACAAAGTCATTGCGCATCCCGCGCACATGGGATGCTCTTCAATTACTTCTTTGAACTTTCCCATGTCGGATACTTTTTTGTTCTTTCCGTAAGGGCCATGCTCGATAAGGTCTTTATACTCGATCGGGAGAAATTCTTTTAATGCAGGGGATGGCCTTAAAGTTTCAAAAGACATGATTTTATCCTTATATATAGAAATCTATTAATTTTAGGAAATGAATAAAAACTAAAAACAAATTGTGTAAAAACCACTCAAGACAGGCCAACCCATCCAACTAAATAAAGGGGAACCTGAAAAGCATCTGAAGATTATTATCTATATTTTGCCAACCACTCCAAAATCATCTCCGTTGGCATAGTCATTCCGCCATACACTCTTGGGCCGTTGATAATATTGGCATTACATTTTCCGTACAGAATGGAACAGAGTTCCTTATGCATCCACCCAGCCTGATTAAACTCAGGGACAAAGATGCGCTTGACATTTTTTAATATCTCAACGAGCTGTCTTGTCGGGAATGGGCGGATGGTTTTGATTTTTATCAAACCAACCTTTCTGCCCTTTTCCCCTTCTTGACGCACCGCTTCACGTGATTGGGAAACGGCGGCGCCAGAGGTTACCAGAAATTCTTCCGCATCCGGGTTGATGACTTCAATGCACCCGCCCAAAAATTTTTCAAAATATTTAGCCGAACGTTCGACCGCGGCAAACACTTCCTGTTGCCAACTGGAGTGCATGTGATAACTGATAAAGTTACTTTTCTGGATTGGGGCGTCACGCGCAAGCCTGGCGGGAGGATTTTCATTATCCATCGCGGGAACGGCAGACCTCCAACCATCCCTGGGCGGCAGTTTATACTCCTTTGGAGTCATGGAAACCTGGCCCCTTGCATGTGTAACAAAAAATCCATCCACGGAAACCGCACAAGGTAAAGTTACATCAACCTCCTCAGATACTATGGCCGCGACCAGAGGATAGTCGTAAAAATCCTGCTGGTCTTCCGCGTGCAACAGGAGCATACCCGTATTAAGCATAAAAGACATTTCGATGTTGTCCGGCTGGATCGCCAAAGGTGTATTGATGACCCGGCACATATCCATTAAAACTATTGGGGTACGCGCACCCGGCCATGAGGCAATGGCTTCCATGCCACGCATGAGACCTGGACCTGCGGTGGCTGTGAGACAGCGAATGCCTGCGCGGGAGGCACCTGCCATAGCTGACATGACGCCAATTTCCTCTTCGCCACGGTAATAATCCTTAATGTACCCTTCGTCATAGAGGTATCCCGCTTGTTGCATCGTTTCACTCTGCGGAGTGATGGGGTAGGAAATGGCGATATCAACATTCATCCGGCGAATGGACTCGCGGGCGGCTTCACTGCCGGTTATGAATTCGGTTTTTCGGGGAAGTCCGAAGAACATCTCCATTGGGTCGACCACCTTTTGTAAGTCTCCAAGGGGTACCCAGTCAGCTGGTTTACCTTCCGCCACGAAATCTAGGTTCGACATGCACGGTCTCCTGACAATTGCGTTCTATTAAGCGACAGGCCAACGACCCGCCAAACATAAACAGTTTAGATTGATACCTTGATGATATGAAGGGATTGGTCCCTCCATAAGGAAAATCCACATTAATGATACCACATAAAATGAGCCTTATAATATAACAAGTACCACCCCTGTCAAGCATTAACGGACTAGGGAACTTCTTTTTAGGACTTGTCGTTGCCGGGCAACATTTTCTCAAGAAGCCCAAGTTCTTCAAAATATTTGAAGGCTTTTCCCAGAAATTCGTTCAGAGCTTTATCGTTGTAAAATTTCAATGTTTTATTAGCCAGTTCGGTGGTGTGGCAAACCTCGTATTTCAGGGGTTTTTCGGTCAAATATTTGATGACTTCCACCTCCCAGTGGATATTAGATATCTCTTCCTGTGGTTTACTGATTGCCGTAACTCCATAATCGTTGACCTTGTACACAAACTGCACCCCGCCCATGCCATCCGGATCGGCGCGATTCAATAACAAATTGTCCTGGATTATCATTGATGGGTACCTTGAAGTTATTCAGTTCCTTTTTGGGCGATACTACCAACTGAGGGTTATGCTAATATAACCCAAAATCAACCGGCTACCTAACTTTTTGACGCTTTGCCTGCTACCAAAGGGTTGAAATTGAATCCTAATTGTGAAAACCGGAATACCAGAGATGCTCCCAATCCTCAGGAAATTATCATGCAATCTATTGAATTAAATGACCCCAAGAAAATAGAGGCTTTTTTGGCCCAAATCCAATTGGGGGGGAAGGGTTTCACCACCGATTGTCTGTTAATGGATGCTTATGACGCGGGCTTGGATTACCCGGATTATCTGACAGCCGAAGGCGAAGACGCTGACGCCAGTTATGAGGGGAAATCTCCCGCATGGGCAAAATATCATATGCGGCAGGGCAAAAGGGTGTTTATGGTCTATGGCGGGGACGGACGGGATCGGAGAACGCATTTTTCTGAAACCCCGTGATGTTTTCATTGCCTGCAGGTTGTTTGGCAGGGACCAGGTGTAATTTGAAGGACCTTTTCCGCCAGTCTGCACGAAAATTCTTTAAATGAAGGAAATTATATAAAATGGAGTTTGATAAAGATAGCCAGGTGAGGGTCCTGCAAGTGGCCGCCAGACGTGAGGAAGGGCAGTCCTTTGAAGAACTCGACGAGTGCATCGCTCATGTCATGGACATGCATCCCGAGTTCGATAAAATCTGGAAACAGGGGCAGCTTGCCACGCATCCTCAAGAAATCAATGGGCAGGTAGTCAACCCATTTGTGCACACGGTTTTGCATGTGATCATTGACAAGCAAATCTTGACAGGGCAATTCGAATTTGTAGAAGAAACTTATCATCGGCTCAAAGATCAGGGGATGGAGGATCACGATGCGCTCCACGCTGTCATCGCTGTCTACGCCGAACTGCATTTTTCCTCCTTCCGGCAGGGCAAGCTGTTCGATACTCTGGACTACGAAAGCCGTCTGGCCTACCTCTCATTTGAAGATGCGGATTCCGAAGATTAGAAATGGGGGGAGGACAGGATTGACGGGATTCACGGGATAAAACCTTTTTAGCAGGGGAAAACCGGCACGCTCGCTGGGTGATGGCTAAGCAGTGAGAAATCTGTCAATTTTCCAGTTCACATTAAATTCATCTATTTTCCCGGACCGGGTTTTATATTTCAGGAAACCCTCCTTTGTCCCAAACAGAAACAAATCCCTTGTGATGGCAACGTCCTGTTTGCAATATTCAATAATTTTGTCCATCTTGCCTTCCTTATACCATTGAATGGACATCAGCCCATCGGCGGATTTTTCAGCGTTCAGGGTGTGTTGCGCCAGATGATTGAGTCCCAGGCGGAAATTCAGGACTTTCTTAACATCCACCAGCATATCGAAGGTATTTATTTTATTCAGATTGAAGGGGCCATACCCCTCCAGCACGGTGTAATCGAATCCGATCACATTGAATCCCACAACCAGATCGGCGGTGCGTAATTTATCTGCCAATTGCACTGCTTCGTCTTCCCTGTAGGTGAAATATTTTTGCTCCCGGCTGTCCCAAACCACGCCAACTGCTAGTTTCATCAGCTTGATCTGGACGGCAGACCAACCCCCGACTTCGTCCGAGCTTTTCTGGGTTTCCAGGTCGAAATAAAGAATTTTCGGCGTCTGCTCCGGTTGTGCCGCCTTTTCAACCGGTTTTTCTTCCGGTTCTCCAAATAAATCCAATTGTTCGGCCATTTTTTTATCCTGACAGTCGGTGGGTGGAAAGTGCTCGATAATTTAGCATTCTCAAGATTCAAATAAAACTCTTTTTATTCGATTTTTCATTAAAATATAAGGAAATCCTGACCTTATCCTTTTCCTGGGCTCACAAAGCGATTCTATTGATTTTAAAAGCTCCAAAACCATTAAAGTTTGTAAAATATCACGCCGATAAAGACTTTTAACAGGAAAGCTGACCCAATTTTACATCAAGTTGAAGAGACCCAATGGCCGAGTCATTTATATCGGGAATTAATTCCAATCTGGATACGACGGATATCGTCAACAAATTGCTCCAGTTGCAAAGAAGGCCCATTGACCTGCTGGAGGCCAAGGCGGATCTGGAAGCCGAAAAATTGCTCACTTTCCAGGACCTGCAATCACGATTGCAGACTTTTAAAAGCCTCGTCACCACCCTGAATTCGGAATCCAAGTTTCTTTCCACCCAAGGGGGGTTTTCCAACAACAACGCCTCCGATAACAATCAGGTGGTCACCATCGACACCACCAGCCAGGCCGCTTCAGGAACATTTTCCCTGACCATCAACAGTCTGGCCCGTGAGAGCAAGCTGGTCTCTGAGGGATTCAGTTCCACCAGTGGCGCGGTTACTATAGGTACTCTGGAGATCATCGTCGGAGAAGTAACGACTACCATCACTATCGATTCTTCTAACAACACTCTGGATGGATTGAGGCTGGCGATCAATAATTCGGGAGCCGATATCAAGGCTTCTTTTCTGAATGACGGTAGCGCTACCAACCCCATACGTTTGGTGATTTCCGGGACTAAAACCGGCGTTGATAACAGTGTTTCTTTTGGGACTTCAGGAGCATTGACATTTACCGAAACCCAGGCCGCTCAAAACGCAAGCTTGACTCTGGACGGAATTACGATCACCAAGTCCAGCAACACCGTGACCGATATCATCGCTGGGACAACCCTTAAGCTGCAATCCGCAGGTTCGGGGACCATCACGCTGTCCTCGGATTTCGATGCGGTCAAAGAAAAAATATCCAGCTTTGTTGATGGCTACAATGAGCTCGTAACCTTTATCAAGGAACAGCAGTTTTTGGATCCGGATACGTTTGAAACCGGACTTCTATTCGGCAATTTTACCGTCCAAAACCTTCAACAAACTCTGCGAAATATATTTAGCAGTAGGGTGGAAGGATTATCAGGAGACTTCAATTCCTTATCGCAAATCGGAATCAGGTCTCAGGCCGATGGCACCTTGGAAATAGATGATGGCGATCTGACCGAGGCCTTGACCTCTGATATTGGCAATGTCGCCCGGCTTTTCGCAAGCAAGGGGACGACCACGGACAGCGATGTCACCTTCATCGGGTTTACCAGCGTAACGCTTTCCAATACCTACGATTTAAGAGTTTCAGGTGGCGTTCCGCAATTGAGCGTGGCGGGACAGAATGAATACACCGATGCTGTGGGATCGGGGAACTTCTTTTCTGGTGCCGTGGGCACTCCCGCGGAGGGTCTCAATTTCAGGATTGGAAGCCTTACCAATGGGTCTTTTGGGACGATAACTTTATCGTTTGGAGTTGGCGAATTGATCAACCAGATGTTGACCAAATTGACTGATAAATCGCTCAACGGTCCTTTGACAACCGAAATCGATACCTTTACCAGCACCATCAATGATTTGGATGAACAGATCCGTGCTCTGGAATCGCGACTGGAAGTTTTTGAAGTCGATCTCAGGAAACGGTTCACCAATCTGGAAATCATTATAGGAAGATTGAACTCCCAAAAAGACGCATTCGAGAGCGCGCTTGGCGGGCTTCAAAATCTCTTCAAATAAGTAGATCTTGAACAGCAACGGACTTTAAAAGCAAAATTAAGGAGCTTATCGCAAAATGGTTTCCTCACGGTATCACAACGAATACAAGTACAATCAGATATCCACATCCAGTCAGGGCAAATTGATATTGATGATGTATGAAGGAGCCGTTAAATTCACCATGATGGCTCTAAAAAGTATGGATGAGGGCGACATTGCTGGAAAAGCCACCTATATCAGGAAAACCCACGATATTGTCAATGAACTTTCCGTTTCCCTAGACTTGAAAAAGGGAGGCGAAGTCACTGCCCGTCTGGAAACTCTGTACCAGTTTATTTTGCGTCAGTTGACCCTGGCCAATATCAAACCCGACCGCAAGGCGCTGGAATCAATTTTAAAAGTGCTGGAACCCCTGCATGAGGCCTGGAGCCAGCTGTTTGATAACACCGTCCCCGTGGGGCAGGAAAAACCCCAGGTCTTGAAAAAAATTGCGGCCAGGATTTAAGGCGGCAACCTCGCTCTATCCTTTCTTTTCTGCACCGGCATGGCGCTGGACCCAACCAGCCCAGGGCTGGATCAAATATTAACGCGCTATGGATTTATAGCTTTTCTGGGCTCGTGAGCAAAGCGAACCCCTCCTCCCCTTGTCTGTTTTCAGGGCCTCGCGTAGCGTCAGGCCCAATTTTCCTCCCGGTGTAACGGGGTTCCTCCCCGCGTTGCGGGGCCAATTATGCATTCTTTGTGAAAGGGCTTGATTAGCCTCATTTTGCTTTGACAAGCTTTAGCCCTTGTGATAAAAACGGACTCCATTTTTCCCAATCGAAAACCACTAAATCAACCACTGATCTATGAAAATTCATGAATATCAGGCCAAGGAAATTCTTGCGAAATATAATGTTGCCGTGCCCAACGGAATTTTGGTGAATTCCGCCTCGGAAGCGAAGAATGCCGCTAAAAAACTGGGTACCGACGTGGTGGTGGTGAAAGCGCAGATCCATGCGGGAGGCCGTGGCAAAGGCGGCGGTGTCAAGCTGGCCAAAAGCCCGGAGGAAGCGGAAAAACACGCCGCCAATATTTTGGGCATGACCTTGGTCACGCATCAAACCGGTCCTGAAGGCCGACTGGTCAAAAAGGTTCTGGTGGAAGAGGGCATGTCCATCGAAAGGGAGCTTTATCTGAGCATCGTGGTCGACCGGCAGACCAGCCGGGTTCTCATCATGGCGAGTGAAGCGGGAGGCATGGATATTGAGGAAGTCGCTGATAAAACTCCCGAAAAAATATTCAAGGAAGTGATTGATCCGGTGATCGGCGTCAAACCTTACCTGGCGCGCAAGATCGCGTTTGCGCTCAATCTGGAAGGGGACGTTCTGAAGAAAATGGTTCCTTTCATCATCAATCTTTATAACTGCTTTGTTAAAGAAGATTGTGACATGCTGGAGATCAATCCCCTGGTGACCACATCCGACAACCGGGTGCTGGCTTTGGACGCCAAGGTGAACATCGACGACAACGCCATGTACCGCCATAAAGATACGCTTGAATACCGCGACCTCGATGAGGAAGATCCCCTGGAAGTCGAAGCCTCCAAGTTTCATCTCAATTACATCAAGCTGGACGGAAACATCGCCTGCATGGTCAATGGCGCTGGGTTGGCGATGGCCACAATGGACATCATCAAACATTCCGGAGGCGAGCCCGCGAATTTTCTCGATGTAGGCGGCGGCGCTGATGAGGAAATGATCGAAAACGGATTCCGCATTCTCTTGTCGGATCCGAATGTGAAAGCCATCTTCATCAATATATTTGGCGGCATTTTACGTTGCGATATCCTGGCGCGGGGCGTGGTGGCGGCGGCGAAAAATCTCAATGTTCAGGTTCCCATCGTGGTCCGTATGGAAGGAACCAATATGGAAGAGGGACACGCCATCCTTAAAGAGTCGGGCATGAATTTTGTTATCGGAAACGGAATGAAGGACGGGGCCAGAAAGGTGGTTAAAGCAATCCAATGAGTATTCTAGTCGATGAAAAAACGAGATTGATCGTTCAGGGGATCACCGGTCGCGAAGGTCTGTTTCACACCGAACAATGCAAGAAATATGGCACCAACGTGGTCGGCGGAGTTACGCCCAATAAGGGCGGTCAGACCGTGCTGGACAACGTGCCTGTCTTCAACACCGTTAAAGAAGCGGTGGCGGGCACCAAAGCCAACACCACGATGATATTCGTTCCCCCTGCATTTGCCGCCGATGCGATTCTGGAAGCCGCCGATGCGGGCATTGCGCTGATCATCTGCATCGCCGAGGGCATCCCGACCAGCGACATGATCGAAGTGGATCGCTACCTGAAAAACACCGATTGCCGATTGGTCGGCCCCAACTGCCCCGGCGTCATTTCACCCGGTAAAGCCAAAATAGGCATCATGCCGGCGCACATCCATAAAAAAGGCAACGTGGGCATCATTTCCCGCAGTGGAACCCTGACCTATGAAGCCGTCGGGCAATTGACCGCACTGGGCATCGGCCAGTCCACCTGCGTCGGTATCGGCGGCGACCCGATCATCGGGACCTCGTTCATCGACGCGCTCGGATTGTTTCAGAAAGACCGCGGCACCAAAGCCATCTGCATGATCGGCGAGATCGGCGGGTCGGCGGAAGACGAAGCCGCGTATTTCATCAAGAAACACGTCACCAAACCGGTGGTAGGTTTCATCGCCGGGCAAACCGCACCCCCCGGACGGCGCATGGGTCACGCAGGAGCGATCATCTCCGGCGGAAAAGGCACGGCTGAGGAAAAAATGAAGATCATGAAAAAGTGCGGCATCAAAGTGGTCAAAAGCCCCGCCGACCTCGGAAAAGCCATCGCCAAGGTTTTGTAAACGTACGTCCGATAAAAAACCACCTTTCCTTTTTTGAATCCTCCTCTTATATCATACTCAATAGTATGATATATTATATGATGAAGGAGATGTCTCAATGACGAATCGGGCAACATTTACTTTGGAAAAAGAGGCCTTTGCGTTCCTCAAAAGGGCCGGGGGCTCAAACCGGAGTGCTTATATCAACAACCTGTTGATAAAAGAAAAGCAGCGCACCTTGGCAAAAGCCATTCTCAAGGCTAATCAGGAAGAGGCTGAAGACGCGGCATATCAGGAAGAACTATCGGACTGGGAAATCACCCTACCCGATGGCCTGGATCCATGACCGCTCTGGTTTATCGGAAACTGGAAATTCGATGGATTGATCTTGGTCCAACCCAAGGGGCGGAAACACAGAAGAAAAGACCGTGTGTCATCTTGCAATCCGATTTGGTAAACCAGGGGTCACGGACCGTCATCGTCGCTCCCATCCTTTCGGGTCATAAAAACTGGCCGTTTGCGGTCAATGTCACTCCTACCAAGCAAAATGGTTTAGACAAAAACCGGCATATTAATCTAAAGCAACTCCGGGCCGTGGATGTTTCCCGAATAAAAAACCGGCAGGGTTTTCTTGAAAAGCGTTACCTTGATCCTGTTAAGTCCGCCCTCAACATTGTGTTTGACCTGTAACCGTAGGCAGGGACCACCTTCCAGACGAATGCACTCGTCTCAAAGACAAGTAACACTTTGGTGGTTTTATCCTCATTTACTTCAAATATTTTTGCTATTGGCACGAATAGCCCGGTTTGGAAAAGCGATAATATAATCAATATGAAACCAAAAAAGAAAAAAATAAAGACCCAGGCTGAGCTTGAGGCCGAGGTTGCCGCTCAACAGATTCAATCCAAAAGATATCACGAGAAGGTTAAGGAGTCCGCGAAGGTTTACAAGCGTCAAGATACCAAAAAGCAGGCCGAGGAACAGATCGATTCGGAGAAATGATCTGCTTTCCAAGAAAAGTGTGCGGTGGCCAAAAAACCTACATCCTCTCTATAATTCTGCCATCTAACAACCACTATGAGCGTAGAAATTTGCACGAAATGCGGGACTGAAAATATTACGAAGGCGGCCTGGTGCGAAAAGTGCCTGCACATGTTCCATGAATATGGCGAGAACAAGGCCATCTTCTGTCCGGAATGCAAACACGAGAACGCCTACAAGGACGATTATTGCGAGGTGTGCCACGAGCCGCTAAAGCCCGGTCAATGGGAATAACCCCACTATGTGGGGAGTTTTAGAGCCTGCTACGCAGGAGGGCTGACGCTCACTTCGTTCACGAGCCCCAAAAACCATAAACCTATCGAACGTCAACTTTGGGTCCAGCGTCACGCTGGTCAGCGCTATGCTGGCGGTGGCTTGACGAGATAAGTGTACCCGTTCAATCCTTCCTTGTATAAGGCAAGATAATCATCCGCTTCTTTCTGGGTGAGAGATCCCTTTTCGACGCTGGCGATGAGAAATCCTGCCACCCGGCCCGCCAATTCGTCGCCCTTGAACTGAACGTAATCGAGCACATCAGTGACGTCTTCGCCTTCGATGATCTGTTCGTATTTTAGCGACCCATCTTCATTGAGGGACACATGGAAGGTGTTGGTGTCTCCAAACAGGTTGTGCAGGTCGCCGAGAATTTCCTGGTAGGCGCCGATCAGAAATATCCCCAGTTGATAAGATTCTCCCGGTTTGATGGAATGGACGCGCAGGGTTTGCTCCGTTCCCCGGTTGTTGCCGATGAAGGTGTCGATGCGCCCGTCGGAGTCGCAGGTGAGGTCCTCCAGAGTCGCTTCCCTGTCGGGTTCCTCATTGAGGCGGTGGATAGGCATCACTGGAAAGACATGGTCGATGGCCCAGGAGTCGGGTACCGATTGAAACACGGAAAAATTGCAGAAATATTTGTCCGCCAATCTGTTTTTAAGGGACTTCATTTCATCGGGCAGAAATTTAAGCCGGGTCGAAAGTTTCTCAACTTTCCGGCTAATACCCCAGAAGATGCGTTCCACCAGCGCCCGGTGCTCCAGCGACAGGATGCCCATGAGAAACTGGTTCTGCGCTTCCTCTTTCAAATGGACGGCGTCGTGCCAGGATTCAATGAGATTTTTGTTGGACGTGGTTTCCAGAATGTCAAAAATTTCATGCACCACTTCCGGGTCGCTTTCCTCGATCTCGACCTGGTTAGTCCATTCGGGAAACGAGGTGACATCCAGCACGTTGACCACCAGCAGGGAGTGGTAAGCGGTCATCGCCCGGCCAGATTCGGAGATTATATGCGGATGCGGCAGGTTTTCCCGTTCGCAGATTTCCAGCAGGTGATAGACCACATCGTTGGCGTATTCCTGCACGGTATAGTTAGTGCTTGAAGGGTAGGTGGACTTGGACCCGTCGTAGTCCACCCCCAGACCACCGCCCACATCAATGTACTTGATATTGCATCCGTGCCGGACCATTTCGGAATAAAACCGGCCCACTTCCTTCAAACTGTTTTTAATTCTGCGGATGTTGGTGATCTGGCTTCCGAGGTGAAAATGAATCAATTGGATGCAATCCAGAATTCCGTAATCCTTGGCGGTTTTCAGGGCTTCGACCAGTTCCATCGGATTCAATCCGAACTTGGAATATTCCCCGGCAGAGGAGGCCCAGCGTCCCGACCCGGCGCTAACCAGTTTGATTCGCAGCCCGATGTTGGGCCGGACCCCAACTTCTTGCGCGACCTGGAAAATCATATCGAGTTCGTCGAGTTTCTCCACCACGATGAAAACCTTTTTGCCGAGTTTCTGGCTCATCAACGCCAGCCGGATGAAAGGCACGTCCTTGTACCCGTTGCAGATCAATAACGCTTCGGGATTGTCCATGATGGCGAGGATGACGTGGAGTTCTGGTTTGGAGCCCGCTTCCAGTCCAATGTTGTAGGGCCGGCCAAATTTGACGATTTCCTCGACTACCTGCCTCTGCTGATTCACTTTGATGGGAAACACGCCGTGGTATTTGCCTTTGTAATGGTATTCGTCAATGGCGTTTTGGAACACGGTGGTGAGGTTGGTAATGCTGGATTTCAAAATATCGGAAAACCGGATTAAAACCGGCAGGGAATAGCCTTTGGACTCAATATCATCGACCAGATGCTTGAGGTCGATCACATGCTTACTATTCAATTTGGGTTGCGCGACGATGTGTCCTTTTTCATTGATGTCGAAGTATCCCGCGCCCCAACCGTAAATATTGTAATGCTCTCTGGCTTCTTCGATGGACCATTTCTGCATGGCGGGTTTTCCTGGAAAAGGCGCGGTCTCTGTGGCCGACACTATGTTATGAGATGATTAAAATTATCGAATTCTTGATAAATGTCAAACAAAAACAAATGCAATGAACGACCCTGCCGCAAGCGGCCAGCCCGGCAGCTGTACCCAACCAGCGTAGCGCTGGCAAGCCTGGGGGCTTGACCCAGTGTTAACGCGCTATAAATTAATGGCTTTTCGGGGCTGGTGAGCGTGTGATATTCGACCTTTGCCTTCATGCCCCCTAGGGGTAAAGCGAGCGTAGCCTAGAGTTTCCTCCACGTGTAACGGGGTCCTCCCCACGTAGTGGGGTTAAAAGAAAATGGTTGCTAGGCCAAATTGTGATATAAATTTCCGGATGTTGTCAGCAATTTTAAGCGGAGAAGACCTCTCCATATTTTGAAAAGACTATTCCGAGAGCGTAAATGAAAATAGAAAACGTCGATGTCCGGGACATCGCCCGTGAATTCGGGACCCCGGTTTATGTTTACAGTCTGGAAATATTGCGTCGGTCCATCGCCGAAATCAAGCAACTCTCGCCCGTCACCCGCTATGCGATGAAAGCCGGCTCCAACGTGCGGATCTTGCAGGAAATGCGTGGCGCTGGAATCAAGATTGACGCGGTCAGCGTTTTCGAAATCAAGCGGGCGTTGCGGTCGGGGTTCAAGCCGGAGGATATTTGTTTTACCAGCGATGTGTTTTTCAATTCCGAGGACGTGCGCTATTGCCTTGAAAACAATATTTTTGTCAACTGTGGAACCCTGGGGATGGTCGAGGAATATGGCCGTGGCTGGAAAGACCTCGGCAAAGGATCGAACCGTATTTCCATTCGCATCAATCCCGGCGAGGGACACGGTCATTCCAAAAAAACCAACACGGGAGGCCCCTACAGCAAACACGGGATCTGGCACGAAAACCTGGAGGAGGTCAAGCGCATTGCCGAGGCATATGGGCTGGTCATCTCCGGCGTTCACATGCACATTGGTTCCGGCGGCGACATGGAACACTTGAAACGGATCACCGGCAAGCTGGTGGAATTTGCCAAACAGTTCGGCGATCTGCAAACGATCAATTTCGGCGGCGGCCTGCCTTACCAATACAATCCTGATTTGCCGCAGGAGGATATCTCCGGATACAAAAATATTCTCGAGGAGAGGATGAAAATATTGAATAGCTATTTTGGGCGAGAGATCGTTTGCGAAATCGAACCGGGCAGACGGTTCGTCGCCGGATGCGGCTATCTGCTAGGGGAGGTGCGTTCGCTCAATCATACTTTCGATGAGAATCGCCAACGCCTGGACTACGTTCTGACCAATGTCGGTTTCTGTCATTTGATCCGCCCGATGGCCTACGGTTCGTACCATCCCATCTGGTTCGTGGGCGACGATTTGGGACCGGAGCAAGATATCATCGTCGCCGGACCGGTGTGTGAATCGGGCGATGTGCTGACTCAGGAAAACGACGAGCCTGTGGCGCGTCGGCTTCCCATGCCGAAAGCAGGGGACCTCATGGTCGTCGGCGGGGCGGGGGGGTATGGATTTGTCATGTCGTCCAACTATAACTCCCAACCGCTGATTCCAGAAGTAGTGGTGGATGGCGGCAAAGTCACTCTGACACGGCGGCGGCAAACGCTGGATGATATTTTGCGGGAAGAGGGGGGATGCTCTGCTTCCTAAAAGATAATAAAACAAACAAGAAAATTGGACAGGATTAACAGGAGAAAATAGACAACCTTTCTTTGCATCCCCAACATCTGTCGAGTGACACAAAGAAATTACCAAGGGCAATTCATTCTATCCTGAGCAGTACCTTGTTTTCCATGTAGGCCGATTCAAATGCCTGTTGGGCCTCCGCGAGTGGGCGGGTGGAGGTGATGAGGGTTTTGAGTTTTCCCTGATGTTCTGCGAGGATTTTAAGGGCAGGCCCAAACGGGCCGCATCGGGAGCCTTGCAGGCGGATTTCATCGACCACCAGTTTCGTCATGTCCAATCCCTGTGCGGGCAGGCCGCAAGTTGTCTTGACGGAGATGATTCCCCTTGGCCGGACCAGTGATAGCGCTTGCTTGATCCCATCCGGATGACCTGTAGCGTCCACCACGATGTCCGCCCCCAACCCTCCGGTAATTTCTTTGACTGTAATTTCTGCCTGTTCGGGCGAAAAAGCTTGAGACGCTCCGAAGGCCAGCGACCGTTGGCGTTTTGCTTCACTGCGGGAAACGGCAATGACCCGGCATCCTTTAAGAGCGGCGGCGAAGACGATTAGAATCCCCAATCGGCCCGGCCCTATTACCACTACCGTTTCATCTCCCGTGACCGGGGACATCTCGAAAGTTTGCAGTGCCGCCGCCAAAGGTTCGGTAAGCGCGGCGGTTGCGGACGCCATGCTTTCTGGAATTTCGTGCAGGGTTCCCACCGCAACGGCGACTTCCTCGGCAAACGCTCCATCGTGATTGATGATTCCCGTCACCGTCCGTTTCTGGCAATGACCGGGCATTCCCATTTTGCAGGCGTGGCAAAGGGGAGAGCGGTTGTAGGCTTTGCAGGTGTTGTTGACTTCCGCCGTCACCCTTCTGCCCAGCCATCGTTTATCGGCCCCATCGCCGATGGATTTGACCCTGCCCACAAATTCATGACCGCATACCAGTGGCAAAGGAACCGGGTAATTTCCTGAAAAAAGCGCGAGGTCGGTGCCGCAGATTCCGGCGGTTTCCACGCCGATTATAACTTCATTTGGCTTGGCAAAGAGAGGTGGCCGGTCTTTGATGATAATATTTCGGACCGCAGTCAATTGGGCGATTTTGGGCATGACTCGGATTCTCTTTTATTTTTTCTTTTTTCCTGATTTTTTATTTTGCCAGAGGATCAACCAGTGTTGGAAGAGGCGGAGCGGCTGGGTGCCGTGAAATTTTCTGCGTTTGAATTTAGGCGTCTGATCGTGTTGAAGTTTGGCGATCACGGTGGACCCTATGGCTTCTTCCACTACCACGCCGCGTTGGGCGTGTTCCAGTTTTTTGGATTGGCAGACATCGCGGTAGGCGACCACTAGCCGGCAGTCGAGGGGACGGTCTTCATAAATCATGCAGGCTTGATCTTCCCCCAGAAACGGGCATGGCTGGTTGACGACCAGATTGTGCCAATCAACTTGCTCGATATTTCGCTTGGATTTCAAAACCTCGAGAACTTTCTTAATGGTCTTTTGTGAACGCTCAATGATTTCGTCAAGGTCGATCCCGTTTTTCTCGACCCGATTGAGAATGCCGTCCCATTCCATCTGTGTGAGGGTGACTCCGGTATAACAACAATGCGCGCAACCTTGACCGCATTGCATGGGAGGGGCTTTTTTCTGATAGGTTTGCTCCAGAAGTTTCCAGAAAGCGCGTAATGGCGTTATCTTTTCATCTTTACCCAGCGCCTTGGACGCGTCGACCATTTGGGCATAGGCCTGCTGAATTTCGTTTTCAGGAAATCTGGCCTTAATGTATTTGATCAGCTCATCCGGCTGGGTCATTCCCTGGATGAACATGCCATTATTGTCTACCTGTGCGGGCATGGAATTGAAGTTAGGTAATACCGCCTGATTCACGGTAATAATAATGAAGGTTCATCTTAAGGGTATCACCCGGAGGTAAGGAAGTACAAATGGTTTTTCAAAAATGGAGGGAAAGGGCAGGGGTGGGTTATTGTTTGGATTTCGCGACGTATTTCATTTGCAGTTCATAAATCATCTGCTCCATCAGTTTCGATTCCTCCGGGGTGAGATTCCCTGTGGTTTTTTCTTTCAGCATTATGAGCATGTCGATTGTCTGGTGAACGGCGGGAAGATTCAATTCTGTTTTGCCTGTAAGGGGATCGGGGACTTCTCCCAATTGATAAAAAGCAGATTGCGTGAGAGACATGATAAAAGTCGCAAAGTCGATTTGGAACGGGGTCTCTTCTTTCTGGGGGGGGGCGGCTTCCTGGGCGGCGTCCGCTTCCTTATCCTGCGCGGCGGTGTCTTCTTCGGAAAGCTGGGAAGAGCGCTTGTCCTTGATTACAAATCCTTCGCCCTGTACTTCATCTTCGCTCATAACGTTACCCTGGAATTTTTTGGTGAAACATTTTGATCCCACCAGTGGGTTCAATTCCCCTTGGCTTGGCATGCGTTTTAAATGAAAACCCTTGTCGGATTCCCGTCCGCTTGCGGCGGGGTCGTTCATCGAAAGCTAGTTTGCCTCATCTTCGCCCACAAAAAGACGAACGGAAAATCCAAGAACGATCATGATCAATCCCAACATGAGCGAGAGGTATCCCGGACCTTCAATGAACTGCATATAGGTTTTCCCTAAAATGGGCCACTGCCGGATCAACCCTGTCAGAACAAAGAGGCCGCCCAAACCAAAAAGAGCGGTTTTCATCCAGCGGATGCTGGATTCATCGGACTTTTCAGTGTTCCCGTCCTGTTTCACGAAGGATATAATTCCTTGAAATTTCATTTCTTGGTGAATGGTAGCAAATCGGAAAATTTATGTCAAAACATTCATTCCCCGGTTGTTGCGGTCGAAGGGTTCTGATACATTAATCGCATGGTAAGAGCTTTTTATTTCATAATATTCTTGATGTTAATGATTTCAGGTTGTTCCACCGAGAAAATGGCGGTGCGCTTTGCCCTGCCTTTGGTGGAAGGACAGTACGCCGCCCTCCAGGAGGAGGCGGACCCGCAACTTGCTGAAAACGCTCTCCCCGCGAATTTGAAAATGATGGAAGGATTTTTAAAAGCGGATAAAAAAAATTCCGCCCTTCTCACGCGCTTGTCCGAAGGCTTTTGCAGTTATTCCTTCAGCTTTGTTGAAGAGACCCATCCCGACCGCGCATCGGCCCTGTACCAGCGGGGAAAAGTTTATGCCATGCGTGCTCTTGCCGCCGAAACGGGCGTCAAAAATTTGGGCAAGTTCAATCTGGATCGATTCAATGCAATATTAGCAAAAATGGGCATAGATGACGTTCCTGCTTTATTTTGGTTGGGCCAATGTTGGGGCGGGTGGCTGATGCTCAGTCTGGACATCCCCAAGGCATTTGTGGATGTTTCCAAAGTGGAATCGCTGATGAAGCGAGTGTTGGATCTTGACGCTTCCTTTAATTACGCTGGGCCGCATATGTTTCTGGGCGCCTTTTATGGTAGCCGCAGTAAGATGTTAGGCGGAGATCTCGAAAAGTCCCATTACCATTTTGAGCAGAGCCTGGCATTGACCCGCAATCGTTTTCTTTTAAATCGGGTGATGTATGCAAAAACCTATGCCGTTCAGGCACAGGATAAAAAATTATTTATCGAGCAGTTGAATGCAGTCAT
>SMVB01000728.1_pt1 | contig 22575 bp, 21 predicted proteins | sample 2456461 | NCBI WGS metagenome assembly SMVB01 (sample SAMN11095934, study PRJNA526329) | marine sediment metagenome | biome: Marine sediment; feature: Surficial sediment; material: Deep marine sediment; isolation source: Hadal surficial sediment | place: Pacific Ocean | collected 2014-05 | depth...
GAAAACAGTTTTGTTTTCGTGAGTTTTTGACCGTAACTCTCTCGTATATCTAGCATAAGCTCGGCTGCGCCTTGCGCCCTTTTATCACGAACCTGCTGTCTTTCAGGCACAAGACCCATATTTATTTGGATCGAGGATATAACATCGATCCTGCTTAGATATTCGCCTTCGATTTGCGATGTTTTGAGAGCTTCTACAACCATCATACCGATGATCGTTTCGGTGTGTATATCGTCAGTAAGCCCCTTTAGCAGCCCTGCTACACGCCCTGCTCTTTCTGCAAAGGATAACAGCGTGTCCTCTATACCCTTATGATCATATTTAAAATGCGGCCAGTCGCTTTGTTGCCAGTTATATGTCATGAGCCAATTATACATGACAATCGGCTCAGTATCAAGCCATAATATGAGCCGATAATACCGCCTAATCGGCTCACTTATTAAATTTCTTTTAATAAGGATTGTGAGCCGCGGTAATCTCGTTTTTGTTTCTTTTGTATTTGTCTTTTTCCTTATCCGGCATTATGAAAATCACGTTAAGAAAATTAATTGTTTAGCCGTTAAGAAAAGATGAGGGGGTGTGGGAATCTTCAGATTTTTAGGCTAAACAATTGATTTTTAGTGATTTTCTAATTTGGCTTTATTAAGGCATATCTAAATTTTCACATTATATACTTCGATCCTGACCGACCAAACTTTATCTTAACAATAAAGTTTGTTAGCCGGTGACTTTTGGTTCTTGGTCTGAATGGGGTCTGGCTTTTCCTGTTATTTTGTTATTGAATGAATAGGAATCCTCGTATAAAAATAAGAATAATGACGACATAACAAAAGCCTGACCTCATTTGCTCGCACTGTCCCCTCCTTCTTTTCCTCCAAGCAAAAGAATAAATATGTACTAAAAACTCATTGACAAATGTACCATTTATGGTACTATTTAATTGTGATGGCAAAAGATAAAAAACATATCACTGTTATTTTTTTCAAGACTGAGAGCGGCAAAGAACCGGCAAGAGAATGGCTACAGGACTTAAGTTTTGCAGATAGAAAAGAAATAGGTAAAGACTTACAAGATATAGAATATAGTTATCCTCTAGGAATGCCGTTAGTTAAGAAACTTGAAAAGGATTTGTGGGAGGTAAGATCAACATTAACAGAAGGAACTGCAAGAATAGTTTTTACGGTTTACGATAAAAAAATGATTTTGTTACACGGATTTAAAAAGAAAACACAAAAAATAGAAAAAAAAGATATAGAATTGGCAAGAACGAGATTAAAACATCATAAGGAGAAAAGAAAATGAGTAAAAAAAATATACACGAAGGCAGCACCCTTGATGACTTTCTCAAAGAAGAAGGAATTTACGAAGAGGTACGGATCGCTGCGATCAAACAAATTGCAGTAAGGCAGATAGAAAAAGAAATGAAAAAACAGAAGATCAACAAAGTGGAACTATCAAGGCGCATGAATACAAGCAGAATCCAGCTAGACAGAATACTCGATCCAAAGAAAGCCTTTAACATCAAATCGATGATAAAAGTTGCAGACGCACTTGGAATGAAAGTTGAGTTAAGGCTCACAGCATAATGACCCCTTTCTTTCCATCCAAAAAAACGCCGCAAGCTTTGGCATGGTTATAGGGGTTTGGTCGCATTGGGATTCGTAAAAAACTTGCTGCCCGTTTGCATACCTTCTAGCAGCTTTACTACAATTGCTCCGCCCTTCCTAAATCCAGCTTAACCACTTCGACCTGCTGCCCACTTAAGTCGCTACACACACCCCTTTCAAGCAGATCATTAATCTTATCCTCCTTGTCCGCATCTTTAAAAGCTCTCAGCTCCTTATAGGCGTCACGCGTATCACATCCTATCTCCCCCCGTCTTTCATAACCCTCGTTTCACCCACAAGCGGCATCGTGTTTTCAGCCTGAATTTGCAAGGTCACTCCACCTAACACTATTGCCATTAAAACTAAGACACTCAAAGTAATCTTCATTGCTCAGTCACTACAATCATTTTTTATTCTCCTGCTTATATATAGATAATCTGATAGATACTGTCGGCTTTCGTATTTCGATTCAATATAATATTTATTCTTTATCTTTGATTATAATTACCCACAGGCTGGGTTATAATTATCCACTACAGTAAACTAATTCAAAGTTATCCTCTGGGGAGTTCCGGTATAATAGGGCATTTAATTTTTGTATAGTTGAAATATGAGTAAGATAAAATTATTCAAGATACTGATACTTGTTATATTAATTATAATATCTTTTTATGTGGGCTATTACCATATGATCGGGAAACATAAAACAGAGCCTACAGACAAGGATATGAAGCAATCGCAAGAAGTCCTTGAACATTTACTTCAAACGAAATTCTTAGGCGCAACTGAAATCGATCAGTCAAATGATTATTTATTAGTAACCGTCGATCCGCATAAGTGGAACGATATGCCCCTTAACCAAAAAGAATTGATGTTAATACCTTTCTGGCAGGCTAATCAGCTTGCAGGCAAAAAACCATGGGTGGATATTAAGGATAAAAACACGGGCAAAATAATAGCTAAATACAGGCATGGGCGCGGGCTGAAACTGGAATGAGTTATTTGCGGAGTGTATGAGCTGCACATAGTTCCTGTAGACGTAAGGCAGCAGAGCAGTATGTGCCTGCACTGCTTTACACTAAAGCTGCAGCAAGAAGAAAAACTGCAAAACATGATGAAACCCTTTGAGCTTACAGAACAGATTTTTAACAGCCACCTGAAAAAAGAACACCCACCGCAGACCCAATTCATTCCAATCAGCCAGCCAACGTTTTGATAAGAATTAGTGCGGAATCTGCACTAATAACCATGCCGATAAATATTACCAGCAGAAATGTTGTGAAATATTTGCTCATTTTGTTTCTACTGATTTATTATTAAATATCTTTAAAGGTTAAATAAATAACCTGTATGAACTGCTCAATGCCATACAGATAAACGCCTAATTGAATAGCATAGCGCTTATCTTCATTTCTCCACAGTCCCATGCTCGGGTTATCTTTAAAGTTCTCAACTTCATATTTTTTATACAGCTTGTTAATTGATGCTCGAGCCTCCTCAAAAGTAAGGTCCATTGGATAACGAATTGTAGCCCCATAGTAAACGCGCTTTTTGCTGTCCACATCTGTTAAGATTGTTCTGGGCAGTATGGCTTCTTTGCTTTCATCCGGCAGAAGAAGCGTTACCTGCTCATCCACCGATTTCCCAAAAATATTGGGATTAAAATGCCGCAGCTCTTTTGAGTATAAATTTAGAGGAAACGAAACGATCATTATTAGTAATGTTAGTTTTTTTATCATACTGAAATCAGAACTCTGCTATGGGGTCATGGCAAGGAGGGATCAGGGATTACCTACTACCAACACAGTCCCGTCTTTGCTCAAGGCCAGCTTGTCTTTATTTTTGTCCCACCAGTTTATCCATGTCTGGCTGTCCTTATAATCCAGACCCGTTACATTCTTTAGACGAGCGGTTGCATACTTCAGGTAGCTAAGCTCTTTTGATTCACGCACATTTTTAAAATACATTATCTCATTTTCCAATATAGATTTATACACGTTTTCCTTAGTCTTGCGATCGTTTAATTTTGATTTCTGCACACGGAATTTATAAGGGGAGAGCTCTGTCATCACACTGCCATGGATATATTTATCAGTAATCTTTGTTTGTTCATAGGCAGGGCTTACACTATAAATCCAAAAGTCTTCTGCAGATATTTCGCGCTCGGGATTGGTCTCGTGTATCGGCTTTTTCTGCTTCTTTGCAACGGCGTCTAAAAGCAGCTTCTGCTTATCCTCTGAGAGGTTCATATAATCCTTATTTTCATGCCACCACTTTTCACCCTGATCATCGATTGTAATATCTGTTCCTACTAAAGATCTTATTAAGCTTTTGTAGATTAATATTTTTTGTTCGAGTGCGGTAATATATTTTTTCTCACGCTTTTCCCATTTATATAACTTTAAAACTTCTATTGAACCCCCGTGCAAATTAAAAAGTTCGCTCACCGCAATCTTGTATCCTATCAGTCTGTTTAGCGGATCGTTTACTTCGTGCAGATCAACAGTAAAGCATATGTTCGATGGACTGTGTTTTGATCGTCCCGTACGTATATTATCTTTGTCCTCAAAATTTTTAACACCAGGATAAGCCTGCCAATGCCAGTAATTTGATCCGCTGATTTCTTTGTACTCCTTACACTCTTTTTCCTGCGCCCCGTAGGATTTAATGTTTGCACTAAATAACACTAAAATAATTATCAGTATCTTAAACATCTTAAAATAATAGCCCTGTACGGCAGGTGTGGCAAGGGGGCTGGGCTCGCTAGGGCAAAGCCTTAACGGTTTGTCTGCTCTACCTTTATTAAATCGCGTCCCTGTTTCTTTAGTATCCTATACAATTCTTTAATTGCGATATTGTCATCGTCTATATGCTCTAAAACGTGAGAGCAGATTATAAAATCAAACTGACTATCAGGCAAAACCATAATTAAGCTGCTCGTTTCTTTTTTGAAATGATAATGCACAGGTTCTACAGTCCTGTGTATCAAAACATTGAATCATAATCAATTCACACAAATTGCAATATATTGAAAACATTCAACAATTTATTTTCTACAATTGTCGGATTTTCTTTCTCTTAAAAAGATTTCTTAGAAAATACTTAGAAAGTTTGTATTATAGGAAAAGAATCAATATCTGTAGAGATTTGCAACTACCTGAAATTATTGCAGAATTTATAATGCCGAAGGGGGGATTCGAACCCCCACTCTCTTGCGAGAACAGGATTCTGAGTCCTGCGCGTCTGCCAGTTCCGCCACTTCGGCTGGGAATAATTGAACTGATGAATATGATTTAGTTTTTCTATTTGTTAAGTTACAGCTTCCTGAGTACCAATCAAAGAATCTAATATTTCCTTTTGAACATCCTCTATTTTAGATTTTATTTCTGTTACTTCTCCAGTAGACTTACCCCTGTCAAAAAGCTCTTCAGATAAATCGTTTACTTTATTTATAAGCATTTTAAGTTTGGTCTGCGCTTCAATATTAGCTTTGATCTTTGTTTCTTCATCATCCCAATTCTGCTTTGAATACGCTTCAATTTCTTTTGCCTGTATATAAAGTTCTTTAAGCTGCTCTCTGTATCCAAACAATATTGAGTGTAACGTAGATTTTATTTCAGGTATTTCGGCAGGGTCTTTCCACAAAACATTTTCTAAAATTTTTACATCCTCTTCCTTTGCCATCTCTCTTCCGTTTATAAACGCTCTAGCTTTAATGAGAGAGACCGAACTTTTATATCTCCTGTCAGAAAGTGATATACCTTTTGCATTGAGCTCCTTTCTTATTCTGAGCAAAATCTTATAGACTGCTTGCGGAATCTCAACCCTGCTCACTTTTTCTTTTAATTTTGACAGCTCTTGCAGTGAAAATGTAGTTGGCTCGTTTTTGTCATCTCCCCCTTGAATCATTTTAAGAAACCTGAAATCCTCTTCAATGTACCCCACTACAAATCTTACCAAAAACCTGTCATAAAGCGCATCCAGTTCATCTTCATCTGTAGGCAGCTCATTGCTTGCTCCAAAAAGTGTAATTAAGGGAGTATATATTTTTTCGGTTCCATTAAAATAAATCCTTTCATTTATAACCGTCAGCAGTGAATTCAATATAGAAGAACTCGATTTAAATATTTCATCTAAAAATGCTATATGAGACTCGGGAAGTTTATTGGTAGTTACTCTCCTGTATTCATCATTTTCCAGACCCTTTAAACTTATAGACCCAAAAATCTCTTCCGGTGTAGTAAACTTGGTTAGAAGCCACTGGAAGTAATTAGCTCCTGTAATTCTGGAGCAAAGATCATTTGCAAGCTGAGACTTAGCTGTTCCAGGAGGGCCAATTATGATAACATGATTTGACGTCAAAATAGCGCAAATAGCGCCTTCTATCAACTCGTCCCTTTCATAAAACCTGGATTTTAATTCAGAAATTACTGCTTTTAATTTTTCTAGTTCTCTTTCCAAGAAATTATTTTCACTCCTTTATTGTTTCCAGTGTTTTGTTTTCTTATTACTGCATCTACAATTTTCTTTGTCGGATTATCTTGTCCCAGGATTCCTGTAGCATTTACATAAAACACATCACTTTTGCCAGAACTAAGAGCCACTCCAGCTATACCAGAATTTATTCTTAGGGTAGGGTCAACCTGCCTTATAATACTAATAACTTCATTCCTGGTAATTATAGGCTCATCGTCCCTTTCGCTTATAATTTCATCCGCTATCCTCTCAGCTATATTGGCATTGAGTTGGATAGTATTAAAACTTCCCTGACCCTCTATTGCTGAAACTGTTGCCCCTCTTAAAGCAGCGAGCAAAACAACCTTTGGCGCGGTACTGAAATTTATCTTTTTATCAGCAGGAAAAACAGTAAGAAAATCTCTCACCTCATTAAAAAATTCAGTATCCATCCCGTCTATAAGACGTATCTCCTGTATGCTGTCAAGATGGCCGTCTTTGATTGCATAGGAATGTTCTTGTGATAAGTAAAAACTATCATCGGCTCCTGTAGTTTCCTGGTCATTTTGCGATCCTTCGACATCACGGTCAATCCAGTTTATAAGGCTGCCTATAAACCTTTCATATTTCGAATTTTCAATACCAAGCTGCTCAAAAAGCTCTACAAGCTCTTCTTTTACCTGCAGATCTACTCTGTTGGAATTCTGATTTACTAGAGCATTTAAATTTATTTTAGATCTTTCATCAACAACCTTTATTGTTACAACTCCCTGCCCCACAGGAAAATTGGGGACATTGATTGACCATAACCCCTTAGAATTCAGATCATCACCAGTGTATAAAGAGACAATACGCTCCATGTCTTCTAAAGACCTGTTTTTGAGTATACCCGCAACAACATTAACTCCGGATTTTGCTATATAACTTGTCTGGATATCTTCCTTGTAATTAGCCGTAATCTGCGCATCAACATGAGTAAAATAAATTAAATCTACTACAATTGTACTTAAAATTGCTATTGCTATTAAGACTACAAGTAATACTATCCCGCTTTGCGAATTATTATTATTCATTTCTATCTACTTTGACAACTGTAAGTACACTAAATTCCTAAACTCAACATCTTCATCTCCGGGACTCCGTAACATCAATCTTATGTCGATAGCCCTTGGTACTCCTTGACTTTCATTTGAATTCCATTCCTCAATGTAACTGTCCTCACTATCAATTATATCACCACTTAAATAATCTAACCTGAAAAACACTATTCTGTCGGAAAGTGAATAACTAATCCCGTCTTTATTACCACCGATATAAGGATTTTCCCGTCTCATAAGAGAAAATAGCTTAGTATCTCCATCTTCATCACCATCTTCTTCTCCTTCTTCAATATAATAAGTAATCTGCGCCTGATCGGAATCACTCTTATTGTAGCTTGGCGCTCTTGATAGGGATGTGAATTTAATCCATGAGTTATCGTTTTCCAAACCCCCCTCGAAATAAGGCTCATCAGAAATATAATTAGATTTCCCTAAGAAAACATTGCCTCTTGGATAAATGGAATTTAGGTCCTTGGTAATTCTTGAGAAAATCACTCTTGCTTCATGATATACTTCTAATTCATTTTCAGCTATTTCCTTTGACTTTATGATCTGAAAAAAAGAAGCATAGAGAACACCAAAGATCAGAGATCCTATAAAAAGTGCAATCAGAACTTCAACTAAAGTAAAACCTTTATTAGTAGTCTGACATTGCAAGCGTGATTTCAAAATCTTGTTGATCATTGTCCCAAGTTACCAGAAGTTTTACTATTTTTATATCGGTTTCTAAGGAAGAAATATTTAAAGGTACAACCGACAGGTACCATTTAAATCCCGGGAAATCTTCATACTCACCTTCATCACTGGTATCTGAAGGATACCCAGCAAGCTCGATTTCAGACATTTTATTTTGCGCAAGCATCCTTGCTATGGAAATATTCTTTGAATCGGATGCTAACACCAGGTTCCTGTTAACAGCCCCAAGCAAAACAGCAAGTGTTGATCCAAGAATCACAACTGCCACAAGTACTTCAAGAAGGGTAAATCCTGACTTATCGTTTAACACAGCATTTTGAAATGATTTGTCCTCAACCATATATGTTATTGAATCAGTAAATCTTTATATTCATCAAAAATAGATGTTGCGCCTGTATAGGGTTTTGTAGCCAGTGTATATATATCGCCAGACTCACTTTCTAAATGAATCACAACAGGTTCAACAAAACCTGAAGGCAGGAAAAGTATAAATTCGTCTTTACCTTCTGTTGAAATCCCCAAGCTTCTTTGTGTTACTATATCCTTAAAAAAAATATTATCAGGAAGCTTTCTTTTTCTAAGAAAAGGGTCAGGAGATACTACATACTCATCAACCTCTAAAACTTCTACCCAATACTCACTAGTATCAATATCAAAAGCCAATTTATGAATCTTTTTCTTAAAAGCCGCTTCGCTATATAAATATCTGATAGTAGTGCTTAAATTTCTGGATCCACTTTTTAAATTTCCCTCAGTAAAATTGTCTAATCTTGGAATAGCTACTAACATAAAACTTCCTAAGATAAATACTACAATAAATATTTCAATAAAAGTGAACCCTTTTTCATCACTCATTTTTAATCTCTACTTGAAATATCGTCCTCAGTTTGCAAAGTACCATCTGGTCCAGAAGAAATTATTTCGTAGGATTTACTACCTGCTTGATCAGGACCAATATATTCGAACTTATTACCCCAACCATCAGGTGGAATTTTATCTCCATCAATGAAACCACCGCTATATTTAACCTCTCTGCCAACTGAAGGCGCGGATATCAAAGCTTCTAGTCCTTGGTCAGTATCAGGATAAAACCCATTCTTTATTTTAAATAGTTTTAAACCCGATCCTAAACTTGCTATCTGAATCCTAGTAGTTTGTATTCTTGATTCTTCCAGGTTCTTAACGATGTTAATACCCACAATTGAAGCAATAGTGCCTATAATTATAACCACAACTAATATTTCAATTAATGTAAAACCTGCAGATGACCTCATTTTATTTATACCCCCTATATTATCTCGATATTGTCGATGTAATATCAAATATCGGTAATAGAATAGCTAATACTATAAATCCTACAATTCCACCCATCACTACAATCATAACTGGTTCTAAAAGAGAAGTAAGAGCTGATAAAGTAGTTTCAACCTGCTGATCATAACTATCTGCAACCTTATCAAGCATTTCCTCTAATTCACCAGTTTGTTCTCCTACTGCAATCATTCTTGTCACCATAGGCGGGAATACTCCGCTTTGCTCAAGCGGTGTTGCCAGGCTTGTCCCTTCCTTTACATTCTCACTGACATACTGCAATGATTTAATATATACTTGATTGCCTGAAACTTCACCACCAATTCTTAGTGCATCGAGTAAAGGTATTCCGCTAGATAACAGTGTCCCTAATGTTCGGGTAACCCTCGCAAGTATAACCATCCTGTTTATTCTTCCAAATATGGGAATCTTTAAAGATAATCTATCCTTTTGTTCTTTCCCTTTCTCAGTTTTACTATATCTGTATATTATATACATCAATCCTATTGAAAATATAAAAATTAGATAATAATATTCAGTAATAAAATTACTTATGTTAATAAGAACAACCGTCATGAATGGAAGCGCCTTCTTACTTTGTTCAAATATTTTTGTAATCTTGGGAATTACAAAAGTCATCATAAAAACCAGTACTCCACTGCCAATAATAAACATGAAAATTGGATAAACAAAAGCGCTTCTAACTTTTGACCTCAAAGCTGCCTGTTTTTCTAAAAAGTCAGCTAATCTTAGAAGAACAACATCTAAATTTCCGCTTGCTTCCCCGGCCCTTACAATACTTATATAAATGTCTGAAAAAACATTTGCATGTTCCTTCAGTGAATTTGCAAGCGATCCTCCTTCACTCACTTTTACGCGCACCTGAGATAAGACCTGACTTAGTTTAGTATCCTCTGTTTGTTCGGATAGGGTGGCAAGCGAGGCTTCTAAGGGAAGCCCGGCAGAAATCAAGGTAGAAAACTGCCTGGTCGAAATAGCCAGTTCGGAAATACTTACACTATTAAATAGTGAAATTTTCCCGGGTTCTTCTTTTTGAACTTCATCTATAGATGAAGGGTAAAACCCATCTTTCTTTAGTTTATCGTTTGCTGTTTTTACAGAATCAGCATCGACCAACCCATCAACACTACCGCCCTGGGCATTAATAGCTTTGTATTTATAAACTGGCATATCAAAAGAAAGTTGTATATTAGTAATAAATTAACTTTTTCACATTTCGTCTTGTTCTGTAACCCTCAAGACCTCATCTATAGAAGTTTGACCCCTAAGTATTTTGGCAACACCATCATTCCTTAAAGTAGTTAAACCCCTTTCTAATGCTTTTCTCTTTATTGTATTGGAATCAGTACTTTGTAAAATAAGATTTCTAATCTCATCATCTATTTTTAATATCTCAAATATCCCGCTTCTCCCACTAAAACCAGTATCAATACATTCCTCACAACCAACCGCTTTATACAATTTATTATTTAGTATAGAGTTTCTAAGTATTCCTATTTTCAATAGCTCTTCATCAGTCGGGATATATTCCTCTTTACAACTATTGCATAAATGTCTTACTAATCTTTGAGCAACTACAGCCATTAATGATGAAGATATCAGAAACGGTTCAATACCCATATCAATTAATCTTGTAATAGCGCTTGCAGAATCATTTGTATGTAAGGTAGAAAATACCAGGTGTCCTGTTAATGAAGCGTGAATTGCGATATCAGCAGTTTCCCTGTCTCTGATTTCACCAACCAAAATTACATCGGGATCCTGCCTTAATATCGACCTTAAACCATTTGCAAAAGTTAGATTGACTTTAGAGTTTACCTGTATCTGATTTACACCCTGCAGTTGATATTCTACAGGATCTTCAATAGTAATAATTTTCTTTTCAATGGAATTAATTCTTACCAGTGCTGCGTACAAAGTAGTTGTTTTACCACTTCCGGTAGGTCCGGTTACAAGAATAATACCATGAGGTCTTGTTATAAAGTTGTGAATATCAGTTAATTTTTGACCAGTTACACCTAAATCTTCAAGGCTAAGAAGTACTGAAGAACGGTCTAAAAGCCTCATCACAACACTTTCACCCCATGAGGTTGGAACCGTTGATATTCTCACATCAACATCACGCCCGGCAACCTTTACTCTTATTCTTCCGTCTTGGGGTTTTCTTCTTTCGGCAATATCGAGCTCAGACATGATTTTTAATCTGGATATAACAGAAGACTGAAGTTTTTTAGGAATCTCGGTTATTTTGTGAAGCATTCCGTCTTTTCTAAATCTTATTATTACACCTTTTTCAAAACATTCTACGTGTATGTCGCTTGCTTTCTCTTTTACTGCCTGAAATAAAAGTGAGTTCACAAATCTTATAATAGGCGCTTCATCATCTGCTTCTAAAAGGTCTTTTGGTTCCTGAAATTCTGTTTCACTTATACCCTGTACATCACCCTGAATATCCTCGTCAACCTCACGGTCTCTTTCATAAACCTTATTTATGCAATCCAGTACTACGTGAGAAGGTGAAAGAAAAGGCTCAATCTCACAGTTGAAAAGTGATTTAACTTCATCGAGTGAATATAAGTCAAGTGGAGGTGCTATGGCTACAAAAACTTTATTATTATCCTTGTTAAGCGGGATAATCTTATTTTTTTTTGCAAAACCAATTGGGATTAGCTGAGCAAGTTCAGGATCAATCTCTTTTTCAAATATATTAACTCTAAACGGTAGTTCGTAATACTCTGAGAATGCTTCTAATACTTGTTTATCGTTTAGTAAATTAGATTTAAGAATCGCTTCTTCAACACTATCATCGTTATCGGCTAATAAATCTTTAATTCTTGATCCAAGCTCAGGATTTCTATCAATTATTATTTCTTGCAGAGACTTCATTCAATCAATAAACTCCTTCAGTATCAAAACTCCTTTGTTGTAATAGCATATTCCTTTTTTGTCTATCTTCAAGTATTAATTTCATATCTCTTTCATCTTCAATAATTCTAGGGGTAAGAAGTATCATTAAATTGATTTTACTAGTCGATTTAGATTTAAATTTAAATAAGTGGCCAAGAATAGGCACATTTCCTAGCCCCGGAACCCTGTTTTCCGAAATGGTTTCTCTATCCTGCACTAAACCTCCGATAACAATGGTCTGACCGTTTTTTACAACTACAGATGAGCTTGCAGATCTGGTAGTAGTAGCAAGACCAAAATCTTGAGTGTTCAGATCAGGAGGTGCAGGCCTTACTGAAGAAACCTCGACCTCAATTTCAAGACTTAAAAAGTCACCGTCTCCTATTCGAGGAGTTATAGCAAGCCTTATACCAACCGGCTGCCGATCTATTGTATTAACTGTTACTCCACTGTCTCCAATCGTACTACCAGTGGGGAAAGGAATCACATCTGCTACAACTATTTCAGCTTGTTCATTGTCAGTAGTAACGATGCTAGGAGTAGATAGAATATTAACATCCGTAATTGATGTCAAAGCCTGAAATAGTGCACTGAATGATGGAATAGGCGGAATAGGACCAGATCCATCCACATCTACTTCTTCACCTATAATTCCTAAAAACATCCCAGACAAACTTCCAACTAAAGAAACCGTGCTTTCGGCGTCAACCGCCGCCCCCAGCAGACTAGGAACACCTGGTAGGTTTGTGCCACCAAATCCAAGAGTATCATCATTTACGGTAAAACCAATACTCAGATTAGTCCCAATCGACCTGAGCTGATCCATGCTTACCTCAAGAATAGCAGCTTCCACAAACACCTGCCTTCTTCTTATATCAAGTTCATCTACTACCCTCTTTACTGATTCGAACTCTCTTCTTGATCCTACAACTATGATAGAATTAGTAGCAACATCAGAAGTAATTCTAATATCCTCTAAGCTAAATTCTGCAATAGCCCCGCTAATTGCAGAAGCTCTTGTTACCCTTGCTCTAGCCCCATCAGCCTGATTGGCTTGAGCTTCTCTTGTAGCTCTGAATCCTCTGGATGTTCTTGCAGATGTAGCCGCACCGGATATTAGAGAATTTAACACACCTACAATTTGCTCGGCATCACCATTTTTTAGACGTATTACATATATACCGTGTTCGGGTTCGGCCACTTCAACGTCAAGTCTCTCAATAGCAGCCTTAATCTTTGGAATATCGTCTGGATAGGCAATTATAATTAATGAATTTAATCTTTCATCTGTTATGATTTTAAATCCGGGTATCTCTGACTGACCCGCTGAAGAACGGGCTGCTGACCTTCTTGAGGATCTTCTTCTTTCAGCTCTGTCACCATCACCTCTAGCGGTAGTAGATATAGGCGAAGCGCTTGCACCACCGAAAATCTCTGTGAGCATTGCAGAAATATCAGATGCTTCAGAATTGTAAATTTTTACAAATATAATGTCCTTTTCTTTATCAACATTGTCCAGTATAGTCATCAATCTCTGGAGGTTAGATTTAGTTTCTACAATAATAAGAGTGTTTAGCGGCGCATAAACGACAATATCGCCTTCCCTGGAAATCAAAGGCTTTAAAGTATTAGCAACGTCTTGGGCAGAAATATTTTTTAATGGAATAATTTGAGTAACATACCGGTCAGAAGGATCTGAAATAATCCTTCCTTCTAACACTTCTATATCCTTTTGCTTAATATTTCTAGTTTCTGTAATTACGTTAATTATTCCTTTCTTATAGATCGTGAATCCATTTAAAAGCAGCATTGCTTCAAAAAGACGTATGGCGTTTTTCTTATTAAAACCGCCTTTAGGGGTAACTATAGTAACCTTCTTTGATTTTAGCTTGTTATCAAGAATATAGCTTTCCCTGGTTATTTCACTAATAGTCCTCACAAAGTCCCGCAGATCAATTTCGTCAGGTATATCAACAATTCCTTCATCAATATCGACTTTTTCGGGTCTATTTATTGTTGTTGGAGTATCAGGTGATTTTTGAGCAAACGTTTCATACCTTTCATTATTTTCACTATTTGCTACAAGCATTATCTGATCATCTAAAAAATTTTCATACCTATTTTCTTGCTCAGCGATATTACTGTTTTCTATAGTTAAAAGTTGTGCCAGAGTTATATCTTCATTAAGTTTTTCTCCTTCCTCTGGCATATAAACCAATTTCCCTGCCATTTCTTGCTCATTTCTCTGAAGATTTAGCTCTAATTCGTCTTTTTTCAGATTAGAATCTTTTATTGTATCATTTGCAGCATTTAATTTTTCAGAATCTCCATTTTTTGATTCAACTTCCTGATTATTATTATTTGTTGTAATCACCTCTTTCTTTTCTTCAGATGCTACTTGTATAGCTTGCAGCTTATCATTTGGTTTAGAAATATTTTTATCTAAAGATGTTTCAATCTCATTTTGATTAGCTTTATTTTCACTTTGTACAGTCTTAATTGATGTATCTAGCGAAACAGCTCTTTTATCAGCTTTTGCTAACACACTGTTTTCATTAGAATCTTTTGATATCTCAGCTATTTTCGAATCTGTTTTATTAGTCTTTTGTGCAGCAACTTCATTTGGTTTGGATGTTTCTTCGTTATTCTTAATAACGCTGTTTAATTCTGTTTTATTTTCTATCTTATCAGCTTCTTCTTTTACTATATCAACTGGTTTTATATCTGCTTTGGCTATTAACACTTTCTCCGAGTCTGATAGTTTGATTTCATTATTTTGCTGTTTTACTGGAATCTTTAATCTCTGGCCGATATTTATCTGCTTTCTATTTAAACCATTTAGCTCCATTAATTCTTTTGTGGTTATTCCATTATTTTGTGCAAGTATAGAAAGGCTATCACCACTCTTTACTTTATAGCTCAAATATTGATTTTTGACTTCTTTGTTATTTTTTTCGGTATCTAGAGTCTTGGACTTAGCCTCTGCAGCCTGAGTAACCTTTTGAGCTTTTTCTTCCTTTGTATTTAATGCTACCAGTTCTGGTTTATTATCTTGAGGTTTTTTTACTTCAGAAACTGGCTTTAAGTCCAGTGGTTTACCCTGTTTGGAAATCTTGTTTTCTAAATTAGGTTCTGTTTTACTCTGGACTGTCTTTACCTTTGTATCTACCGAAACAGCTTTTTTATCAGCTTTTGCTAACACACTGTTTTCATTAGAATCTTTTGATATCTCAGCTATTTGCAGATCTGCTTTATTAGTCTTTTGTGCAGCAATTTCTTTTGGTTTCGATTCTTCTTTTTTACTATCAACGCCTATTATTATTAATTCCTCTTTGCTATCTATCTGAAAAGGTCCTTCTTCCTTTTTAACACCAGATTTAGCATCTGTTTTAGCAACAAGAACTGTGTCTGAAATTTCAGGTTTTTTATCCTGATTTTCAACTCCTTTCGGAATCCTTAATCTCTGGCCAATATTTATCTGTCTTGTGGTTAAACCATTTACCTCCATTAATTCTTTTGTGGTTATTCCATGATTTTGCGCAAGTATAGAAAGGCTATCACCACTCTTTACCCGGTATTTTATATAAGGGCTTGGAGGCATTTTTGGAATCTTTATATTTTGTCCTACATTTATCTGATTTCTTTTTAAATTATTTAACCTTCTTATTTCTTTTGATGTTGTGTTGTATTTCTCTGCGAGTATTGATATGCTATCTCCTCTCTTAACAACATATCCGATATAAGAAGTTTCAGATTCTTTTTTAGCAACCGTTTTTTTAATTTCCGTTTTTGCGGCGTTTACTTCTTTTTTATCACCATCTATTAGATTTTCTTTAATTAATTTTTCCAGATCTGCATAATTCTTATCTGCAGAACTTTTCTGATTTGTACTGCTAAAACCAGTTGATTTACTATTTTCCTTAGAACTACTTGCTATTAACTGCTTTGAATCGGCATTCTCTGGCTTGATATACTGCTTATTTGGTATTTTAATACGCTGACCAATGTTTATCTGGTTACTTTTTAGGTTATTTAATGTTCTAAGTTCTTTTGTAGATGAACTATAATTTTCTGCAATTGTAGAAAGATTATCGCCGCTTTTTACTTTGTAGCGTATATAAGGATTTGTTGTACTTGCTTTATTAGCTTTTAAATCTGATTTCTTCTTGTCTTCAGATATATTAGAAACTTTAATATCCTTTTTTACACTTTTTACACTTTCTTTTTCTATCGAGCCCTTTTTACTTTTAGAGCTTATTGCTGCAATATTTTTGTCTTTATCACTAATTTGGGCAGTTTTTCCTATATTTTTATCATTTGAAACAGAATTTTCTGAAGTTTTAGCCGCTGATTTTACAACTTTATTATTATCTTTATCTGATAAAGGCTGTCTTTCGTTACTGTTTGCTTTCAGTAGCTCTTTTTGTTTCTCGACGAATGATAAATATTTTTCTTCAATGTTTTTCAGATATCCTTTATTACTCTTTTCTTCAACTTTAACAGGAATAGGTTTTTCAGTTGCTTTAGAAACTACTTTTTTGCTTACATCTGTTTTAAAGGAATCACTGCTTTCATACTTCTTATTATAGGGAATTACAATTTTTTGCCCTACATTTATTTGGCTCCTGGCTAGATTATTGACAATTTTAATTGATTTTGTGTCAGTTTTGTATTTAGCAGCAATGATAGAAAGACTATCACCTCTGTGAATCGTATAATTAATAAATGCTTCTGTACCCTTAGCATTTTTCGTATTATAAGGTATTTTTAAAATCTCGCCTAAAAAGACCTGCTCTCTGTTAATTTTATTTGATTGCTTTATGTCTTTAACAGTTGTCTTGTAACGGTATGCTAAACCACTGAGATTATCACCTTTTTTGACCTCATGTTTAATAATGTCATAGGTATTAGAATTACTGCTAACAGTCTTTGTTTGATGCTTTTCTATACTATGCTGGGCAAATGCGTGGGTTGCCACAAGTATAAAGAGCATTAAAAAGATTGCCGGTAGACCTTTTTCAATTTTCGCCCTCATGAACATGCTCCCAAAATATTTAAGAAATTACTTTATGTTTTAATCATAAACTATTATTATTATTAAGTCTAGTACTTTTTTTGATATCTATTTTTTATATAATAATATTGGAAAATTTGAAAATAAGGGTGTAATTACTTGACGCTATACTCAAAAGTCAGCTTTTTCTTTCGTCTTGTTAGGTTGATTGTAAAGTTTGGTTGCCCTTTTAGTTCTTGAAATATGCCTAAAGCATTGCTTACATCGGTCAGTTCAACATCATTTATCATATTTAATGTATCGCCGTTGCGCAGTCCTATTTTATAGAAGAACGTATTAGGTCTCATTCCAAAAAGCTTCAGTCCCTCGTCATTTGGTATAATACGAACTTCTGACATTATTCCATTAATATCTTCTAACAATTCATCCAATAAATCCTGATCAATTTCAAACTGATTTTCTCCTACTTTTTTTATCCCTTCATCCATTACATCATCTTCATCATCGTCCTCAGATGGCCTTGTTGGTTTTGGCCTAGATTTAGGTCTTCTAGAAACCGAAGCAACATCCATAGTCTTACATTTAATTGTTTCAAATCCACTCCGGCGCTCTATAATAACTTTGCAGTTATCCACCCTGGAAATCTTTATTTTTTCTGATTTATATATATCAACTTCTTCTCCAACAAAATAACCATTTGTTTTTTCATTATCCAGATTTTTTAAGACTGCTTTTGAAAAATTTGTATCTATAATTGTACCAATTAGTTCAATGTTTAATTTTGATTCAGGAGCCTCACCATCTGGTGCATAGGACTTAGGTGTAGTATCTGAGATATGTACATTTTTTAAACCAAATATATTGCTTACTAATATTGGCTTATAATAGTTTCTAGGTTTTGGACGTTTGTTACCAGCAAACTTAGCTAAATTAATGTTCTTAGGCTTTCCTGTATTCTGAACAATTTTGCTTGTCGATAGTGATGGCTTTACAAAGTTGTCATGAACGATTAAGACAAATACAATTGCGATAAGAGCAATTATTATTAGTTCTACAAATTTAATATATCTTTTTAATATTGCTGAAATCATTTAAGTAGTTTAATTAATTATTAATTTCAAAATAAAGTAATTTACTTAATTTGTCAACGGCCATTTAATTTAGTCAATAATACTATATATATTAAAATTCAAAAGTCTTTTAAAGTCTTTTTTTAAATAACTGAATTAAACACTTACAATAATTAGATAATATCATTATAATAAAATTTCTATAGTTTAATAATATTATAATAGATAGCCCAATTTTTAATAAGTAGAATATTTCACTGTTGTATGAAAATAAAAATATATTTAGCAGGACCTCTTGGTTTTTCGCAAGCAGGCAGAGAGTTTCACTACCGTTCTATAATTCCAACGGTAAAAAAACTGGGCTACGCATACTATGATCCGTGGACAACTAAACTAGACAAAAAAATTCATAAAGTTTCCTCACTGGATTATGGCAAAAGAAAAAGAAATGAATGGTACAAACTAAACATTGAGATAGGAAAACTCAACACCTCCGAAATTGACAGCTCTGACATATTACTGGCTGTCCTTGATGGGACTGATGTAGACAGTGGAACTGCTGCAGAGATAGGATACGCCTACGGCAAAGGTAAAAAGATTATAGGTTACAGAGGAGATTTTAGACTGAGCGCTGACAATGAAGGGTCAACTGTCAATCTCCAAGTCGAATACTTTATACGCTCAAGCGGCGGTACTATTGTAAAAACAATAAAACAATTATATGCCGAGCTTGAAAAACTAAAGAAAATATAAATAATACTGTAGTTTTCACAAATTGACTTTCATACATGCTTCAGTAAATTAGATTGTCTAAAATTTATAAGTGGGGAGCCTAAAATCGGAGTCTTATCTACAGTTTCTGAAAAGCTATTAGAAAACGAAGAACAAATCACATTTGATGAAGCAATGGCTCTGACAGAGCTTGCAAAAGACGGGGTTGCCGACCTTATTTCTCTTGCCAGAAAGGTCACGCTTAAATATAACGGCGATGGCGTATTTTTAAGATCAATCATTAGCGCTCAAACCGGTAACTGCCCCGAGGATTGTTCTTTTTGTTCTCAGTCTGCTCATTTTGATACCGAAGTTGAAGCCCATCCGCTTATGGCAGCAGAAAAGATATTAGGCGCAGCCAAGCAGGCTGAAAAGATGGGTGCTATGGATTTTTGTATTGTAATCAGCGCCAAAGGACCCACTCCCAGAATATTCAATAAAGTCTTAGAAGCGGTAGATATGCTTGTTGAAAAAACGGGTCTAAAAATCGGGTGCTCACTTGGTGATCTCACTAGAGAACAGGCTTACACTTTAAGAGACCATGGGGTCTGGAGATATAACCACAACCTTGAAACATGCAGGAGTTATTTCCCAAACATTTGCACCACCCATACTTACGATCACAGGCGCAAGACTGCAGAGCTAGTAAAAGAAACAGGTATGCATCTTTGCTGCGGCGGAATTTTGGGAATGGGTGAATCTGTAAGACAGAGATTAGAGCTTGCTTTTGAAATAAGAGAGCTCGACCCTACCTGGGTTCCTATTAATTTTTTAAATCCACGCCCAGGCACTCCTTTTTCAGAATTTAAAATGATACAGCCTTTTGAAGCAGTTAAAACCATAGCTATATATAGACTCACCCTTCCGGACAAGATATTAATGACAGCCGGCGGAAGAGAAGTTACTTTAAGAGACTTGCAAGCTATGGGGCTAATGGCTGGAGCAAATGCTATGATTCTTGGCAATTATCTCACAACTCCTGGCAGAACTCCACAGGAAGACCTGAGAATGCTGGACGATTTAGAGCTTCCTATTAGAAAAGATATTGTTAACTAGTTTTTCATAACATTTCTACCATAATTCTTTCTTTATAATTTATTTATCATGAGTGACAGTACAAAAAAACTGGGTGAATTAGACAAAGAATTTGTTTGGCATCCTTTCACCCAGATGAAAGAGTATGAAAGCAAAGATCCCATTGTTATTGAAAAAGGAGAAGGCGCATATCTTATAGACACAGAAGGAAATAAATATATAGACGGTGTTTCATCCCTTTGGGTAAACATTCACGGCCACAAAGTGCCAGAAATTGATAAAGCAATAAAAGAGCAGGTAGATAGTATAAGTCACTCTACACTTTTGGGTATGACAAACCCTCCCGCTGCTAAACTTGCCGAAGAACTCATAAATATATGTCCCGAAGGTTTAAAAAAGGTTTTTTATTCAGGTGATGGTGCAAGCGCAGTTGAGGTAGCGCTAAAGATGTCTTTTCAGTACTGGAAAAATAAAGACAAACCGGAAAAGACTAAATTTGTATATCTTGAAAACGGATATCATGGCGACACATTGGGAGCAGTTTCAGTGGGGGGTATTGATCTTTTTCATTCAGCTTTCAAAGAATTACTCTTTGATACATACAAAGCTCCTTCTTATTACTGCTACAGATGTCCTCTAAACAAAACATACCCTTCGTGCAATATCGCATGTGCAGGTGAAGTAGAGAAAATACTCAGCGTTCATCACCAGCAGATTTGCGCAGTAATTTTAGAGCCTTATGTTCAGGCGGCAGGAGGCATGATTGTTTCCCCTGAGGGTTATCTCAAAAAAGTAAGAGAGTATTGTGACAAGTATGATGTGCTTTTAATACTCGACGAAGTAGCCACTGGGTTTGGAAGGACAGGAAAAATGTTTGCATGCCAGCACGAAGATGTAACCCCCGATATACTGGTTATAGGTAAAGGAATGACCGGGGGATACCTGCCACTCTCGGCTACTATCACTAACCAAAAAGTATACGATGCGTTTTTAGGCGACTATGAGGAGTACAAAACCTTTTTTCATGGTCACAGCTATGCGGGAAATCCAATTTCCTGTGCTGCTTCAATTGCAAATATTGAAGTTTTTGAAAAAAACAACACGCTTACTGAACTCAAAGAAAAAATCGAATATTTTGAAACTGAATTAAAGGAATTCAGCGGCTTGGAACATGTAGGAAATGTAAGAAATAAAGGGCTTATGGCAGGCATAGAGCTTGTAGAAGATAAAGAGTCAAAAAAGCCTTATGAAGCAGGGCTTAAAATGGGCTGGAAAGTTGCAGATAAGGCACTGGAAAATGAAGTTATGCTCCGCCCGCTTGGAAACGTGGTTGTCTTAATGCCGCCCATAGGAATTCCAATGGAAGACCTTAAAAAACTAATGAAAGTTACTTTTAGGTCAATAAAAGAAGCTACCGAGTCTTAGTTTCATTATTTATCAAAGCCAGGAAAATGGGGTCTGGCTTTTCCTGTTATTTTGTTATTGCAGCAATAGGAATCTTCGTATCAAAATACGAACAATAACAAATTAACAAAAGCCTGACCCCGCTTGTTTATATGCGGACAAAAAATATTAGATTTCTCGCTATCACCCATAATAACTCGTAACCTTGTCATTGCGAATTTGACGTAAGTCAAATGTGGCAATCTCGTTTTTTTCACTCTTATGTCATCCTCAGTTCGGATAGCTATAGGTTATGTGATAAATATCAGGAGCATCTTTATCCCCTTCGTTAAAAATCTTTCCATTTAGCTCTATCCAGCTATGACCGTCTAATACAGAATGCTCACCCTTTAGCTCTGTATCTTTTTTGACGCCGTAATAGATATTTACCTTTTGGCCCATTCTGCTTAAAAAGTAGTAAAGGGTGAGCGAGCGTTTCAGGCATACATTTCTGTAGACAAAAATATTTCTATTCAGTATCAAATTGGTGAGCTGCAGTATTTTATCCGCTTCAGTAGTGGTATTATTGTTATTCTTGTTTGACTCTGAGCTCAGTACTTCCATTAATTTTTTAAGAGATAATAATTTTAGCAAAAGTGGCAGTACAGTTAAGAACAAAAAAATTTGAAAAAATAATAAGACATCACCTGGAGTATCAAAATAATTTAATAGTTTCTTTAGTCTGGTCATTGAGTTTTATTTAATAATCTCAATTAATTCCCTGCTAAGAGGTTCCTGTATAAATTTGTTGACAGTATATTGTGTATTATCCCACGCAACTCATAAGTATTATAAAGGTTATCTTTAATATTTTCTATGATGTTTTTTTGAGATGCTGAAATAAATTCAGCATGACAACCCCTCCTGTCATTGCGAGGCGCGCATCCGCAATTCGGAATCCAGATTGTGCGCGACGTGGCAATCTCTCTTTTGTCTTTTAAGCAGTTCCGGCATTCATTCGGAACAAGTGAAGAAAATCATGAATATTTTTGCTAAGATCAAACGGGGTCTGGCTTTTCCTGTTATTTTGTTATTTGACAATCGAGCTACTTTGTATTTCAATACGATTAATAACAACATAACAAAAGCCTGACCTCATTTGTTGCAGCTCTTGATTTTTGTATTTTGGCTAAATCTAACCCTCA
>SMVB01349670.1_pt1 | contig 22548 bp, 20 predicted proteins | sample 2456461 | NCBI WGS metagenome assembly SMVB01 (sample SAMN11095934, study PRJNA526329) | marine sediment metagenome | biome: Marine sediment; feature: Surficial sediment; material: Deep marine sediment; isolation source: Hadal surficial sediment | place: Pacific Ocean | collected 2014-05 | depth...
CAGCAAATCACCCCACGCCTTCCATCCGGTTTTCACCACCCATCCCGAAACCGGACGCCGCTCGCTGTTCGTCGATCGCCTGATGACGGCGCGGCTGGAAGGATTCGCGCCGCAGGAAAGTACCGCCCTGCTCGAGCAATTGTTCGACCATGCCGAGCGCCCGGAATTCATCTACGAACATATTTGGCGCGCCGGCGACCTGGTGATGTGGGACAATCGCTGCGTGACCCACGGCCGGACCACTTTCCCCAGGGACCAGGAACGTATCCTCAGGCGCTGTACCATCGAGGGCGCGCCTCCCGTCGCGTAGGCGGATCCGGGGAGGCGAACCGCCGATGACTTTGTTTCTTGATGAAAAATGCGTGGCTGGCCTTCTCGGCATGGACGACGCGCTCGACGCCGTCGAGGAGGTCTTCGCCGAGGCCGGGCGCGGCAACGTCACCAACGTGCCCCGGGTGCGGGCACCGCTGGGCGAGGGCACCTTGCGGATCACTGCCGCCGTTCTGAACACCATGGGCTATTACGGCGTCAAGGTTTCATCGACCACCATTTTCGAGAGCAGCGCGGGCCGGGTATTCTCGCTGTATGCGGCGGAAACCGGGGCGCTGGTGGCCATGGTCCAGGTCTTCGCCATGGGCGCCCTGCGCACCGGCGCGGCCAGCGCCGTCGCCACCAAATACATGGCCCGGGCCGGAGCCCACCGCCTTGCCGTCATCGGCACTGGGCGCCAGGCGCGGACCCAGGCCGAAGCCATCTGCAAAATCCGCCCGATCACAGAAATCCGCGCCTTCAGCCGGTCCAATGAGAACCGTGAGAGGTTCTGCCGCGATCTTGCCCCCTTGGCGGCGGACGTGCGCGGGGTGGAGAGCGCGGAGGAGGCCGTGCACGAGGCCGATATCGTGGTCACCGCGACCACCGCCACCGAACCCGTCTTGTTGGGGAAATGGCTGGCGCCCGGCACCCATGTCAACGCCATCGGCGCGAATTTCGAGCACCGGCGCGAATTGGACCTCGACGTGGTAGCCTTAGCGGCGGTGATCGTCACCGACGACCTGGAGCAGGTGAAGTACGAGGCCACCGACCTGGCGGCGCCGGTCGCGCGCGGCATCATCGGCTGGGACCAGGTCATCGCGCTGGGCGACGTGGTCGCCGGCAACCGGCCCGGGCGAACGTCGGACACCGACATCACCCTGTTCAAATCTCTTGGCGTCGCCCTGGAGGATGTCGCCCTGGCCGCCCGCGCCTATGAGAAGGCGGTCGAGAAGGGGCTCGGCGTGAGACTGCCCGACCTGTCCGGCTGAGGAGGAAGCGATGGCGCGGCTGCCCCTGATCGACCCCACCCATGAGGCCACCAGTGAGTTCGCGGAATTGCGCCCGGTGTTCGAGCAATTGCGCCAAACCCGCGGGCGGGTTCCCGCCATGTACCGGCTGCTCGCCCACCGCCCCGCCATCCTCGGCGCGCACCGGGCGTACTTCAACGCGGCGCTGGACACCGGCGTGCTGCCCCGGGCCATGAAGGAAAAGATCGCCTACAAGGTCGCGCGCTTGCGCGGCTCGGCCTACTCGAGCGCCTCCCACCGGCGCTATGCCCTCGACCACGGCGTGACCGAGGCCGAGCTCGAAGCGCTCGACGACGGCGCCTACGCCGGCCTGGGGGCGGGCGAGGCGGCGGCGTTGACATTGGCCGAAGAAATGGTCGGCCACGGGGGCGCCGTGAGCGATGCCTGTTTCGACGCCCTCAAGGCCCATTACAGCCCCGCCGAAATCGTCGAAATCGTCGCCCTGGTGGGTATCATGGAGCTGGCCAGTTCTTTCGCGGCGGTGTTCGGCCTGGAACCGGACGGGACACCCGCGACGGGAAAATAGAACAGACCGCCACCCCCGACCGGCCAACCCCCGGTCGTCAACGAAGATATCGGGAAGCTAGGATATGCGTGGAATTGTAAGATTCATGGCTGATCTGACCATCGGCCTCGTCGTCATCGCCGGCGCCTTCGGATTATTGACGTTTCTGCTGGGCTGCCTGGTGGCCATCGAAGCCAGCACCTCGGGCGCGGAAGCGAATTCCCTGGCCGCCGCCGATCTGTGGATGCGCAAGGCGCAGATTTGGCTTCGCCTGACACCGGGCCAGTTGTTGGGCTCCTACGCCATGAGCCTGGGGGCCAAGGTATCGGCGGTTGCGCTGGCCGCCGCCATCCCCCTCGACATCATGTATACGCTCCGCGCGGCGGCCGAGTACCGCCGGCGCTAGAGGTTTTCCGGCAAGGCAGGTCAGTCGGGTTTGGCGACCGCGCCCAGCGCCGCCTGGGCCGCCGCCAGGCGGGCCACCGGCACCCGGTAGGGCGAACACGACACGTAATCGAGCCCCACCGCCTCGAAGAATTCGATGGAGGCGGGGTCGCCGCCATGTTCGCCGCAGATGCCGAGCTTGATGCCCGGCCGCGCCGCCCGGCCCCGGTCCACCGCCATCCGCACCAGTTCGCCGACCCCGGCGACATCGATGGACACGAAGGGGTCGGCCTCGAAGATGCCTTGCCGGCGATAGGTTTCGAGGAACCGCGCCGAGTCGTCGCGCGACAGGCCGAAGGTGGTCTGGGTAAGGTCGTTGGTGCCGAAGGAAAAGAACGCCGCGCTCTCGGCGATGTCGCCGGCCAGAAGGGCGGCGCGCGGCAATTCGATCATGGTGCCCACCAGGTAATCGAAACTGATCCCCGCCGCCGCCATGGCGTCGGCGGCGGCGCGGTCGATCATCGGCTTGAGGCGGTCGAATTCCGCCCGGGTCGCGATCAGCGGAATCATTACCTCGGGGCAAGCGGTGCCCGGGCGCTCCTTGTTGACCTTAGCTGCCGCGTTGAAGATGGCGCGGGCCTGCATCTCATAAATCTCGGGGTAGGTGATGCCGAGCCGGCAGCCGCGATGACCGAGCATGGGGTTGGTCTCGTGAAGGGCCGCCGCCCGTCTTTTCACCGCCTCGGGCGTGGTGCCGGTCTCGGCCGCCAATTTGGCGAATTCGTCATCGGTGCTGGGCAGGAACTCGTGCAGCGGCGGGTCCAGCAGGCGGATGGTCACCGGCAGGCCGGCCATGAGCCGGAATATCTCCTCGAAATCGGCCTCCTGCATGGGCTGGATGCGGGTGAGCGCGGCGCGGCGCGCCTCCTCGGTCTCGGCCATGATCATCTCCCGCACCGCTTTGATGCGCGCCTCGTCGAAGAACATGTGTTCGGTGCGCGCCAGGCCGATGCCCTCGGCGCCGAAGTCGGCCGCCGCCTTGACGTCGGCGGGGGTTTCCGCGTTGGCGCGGACGCCCAGGCGGCGGAACTTGTCGGCCCAGCCCATCAGGGTGGAGAATTCCGCCGTCAGCTCCGGGGAGACCATGGCGAGCGCGCCGGCCATGACCTCGCCGGTGGCGCCGTCTATGGTGATGACATCGCCGGTGTTCAGGGTGACCCCGGCGACGCTCATGGTCCCCGCCGCGGCGTCGATGTCGAGCGCCCCGGCGCCGGCGACGCAGGCCCGGCCCATGCCGCGGGCGACCACGGCGGCGTGGCTGGTCATGCCGCCGCGCGCGGTGACGATGCCCCTGGCCGCGTGCATGCCGTGGATGTCGTCGGGGCTGGTCTCCACGCGCACCAAGATCACATTTTCGCCCCGCGCCGCCCGGGCCTCGGCGTCGTCGGCGCTGAAGACGATGCCCCCAGACGCCGCCCCCGGCGATGCGGGAAGCCCGGTCACCAGCACCTTGCGCTCGGCATCGGGGGCGATGGTGGGGTGAAGAAGCTGGTCGAGGGACTGGGGCGCGACGCGGGAGACCGCGATCTTTTCGTCGATCAGCCCTTCGCCGACCATTTCCACGGCGATGCGGATGGCGGCGGCCGCCGTGCGCTTGCCGGTCCGGGTCTGGAGCATCCACAGCCGTCCCTTCTGGACGGTGAATTCGATGTCCTGCATGTCGCGGTAATGGCGCTCCAGGGTCTCGCACACGCCGCCAAGCTCGGCATAGACCTCGGGCAGGCATTCCTCCAGCGCCGGCTTGGCGCCGCCGTTGGCCTGCCGGGCGGCCGAGCTGAGGGGTTGCGGCGTGCGGATGCCGGCGACCACGTCTTCGCCCTGGGCATTGACCAGGAATTCGCCGTAAAGGGTGTTTTCGCCGGTGGCCGGGTCGCGGGTGAAGGCGACGCCGGTGGCGCAATCGTCGCCCATGTTGCCGAACACCATGGCCTGGACGTTGACCGCCGTGCCCCAATCCTCGGGGATGGCGTGGATCGCGCGGTAGGTGATGGCGCGGGGGTTCATCCAGCTCTTGAACACCGCGCCGAGCGCCCCCCAGAGCTGCTCAAGGGGGTCGTCGGGAAAGGGGCTGCCGAGCTCCGCCGCCACCAGGTCCTTGTATTCACCGACCAATTCCCGCCAATCCTCGGCGGTCATGTCGGTATCGAAGCCGTAGCCCGCGTCCTCCTTGGCGAAGGCCAAAAGTTCCTCGAACCGGTCATGGTCGAGGCCCAGCACCACGCCGCCGTACATCTGGATGAAGCGGCGATAGGAATCCCAGGCGAAGCGTTGATCGCCGCCCGCCGCCGCCAGGCCGGCGAGGGTCTCTTCATTGAGGCCGAGGTTGAGCACCGTGTCCATCATGCCGGGCATGGAGGCGCGCCCGCCCGAACGCACGCTGACCAGCAACGGGTTCTTGGCATCGCCGAACCCGGCGCCGATGGAGTCCTCGATTTTGCCCAGCGCCGTCTCCACCGCGGGGCGGAGATCTTCGGGGAAGGTCTGGCCGTGGCCGAAGAAGAACGCACAAACCTGGGTGGTGAGGGTGAAGCCGGGCGGCACCGGCAGGCCGAGGCTGGCCATCTCGGCAAGGTTGGCGCCCTTGCCGCCCAACAGCTCCGCCATGGCGGCGTCGCCCTCGGCCACACCGCCGCCGAATGCGTAGACCCATTTGGTCATGGGTGCTCCCTAGGGCCCTATCCTTCGATTTGGCTGAATTCGGCCACCGTATCGAGGGCGGCGCGAATCTGGCCAAGCAGTGCCAGCCGGTTGGCCCTCAGCAATTCATTATCGCAGTTCACGGTGACGGAGTCGAAGAACGCATCGAGCGGCGGGCGCAGCTTGGCGAGCTCTGCCATGGCGCCGGTGAAGTCCTCCGCCGCGAGCAATGCCTGGAGCCGCCCGCGGGCGACGTCCAGCGCCTCAAAAAGCGCGACTTCTTCGGCCTGCTCCAGAAGGTCGCGGGCGATCTTCCCCCCATAGGTGGTGTTGTCCTTCTTTTCCTCGATGGCGACGATATTGGCGGCGCGCTTATGGGCGGTGAGCAGATTGGCGCCGTCCTCGGTGTCGAGGAAGGCCGAGAGCGCCTCGACCCGGGCGAGAAGGCGCACCAGGTCGTCCTCGGCGCCGCCCTCGGGCTTGGGGGTGGCGAACACCGCCTCGATCAGGTCATGGCGAACGCCGGTCCCGCGCATCTGCACCTTGAGCCGGTCGGCAAAGAAGGAAAGCAGATCATGGGATACGACACCAATATCTGGGCTTGCCTGCGAACTTGACATCACATTGCCAGCACTAACCCCTGGCGGATACAAATTGTTCGCCTCGGCGAACACCTCAAATAGCGGTACGCGCAGCCCGTTTTCGGTGATGATGCGGATGACGCCCAGCGCAGCGCGGCGCAGGGCGAAGGGGTCGCGCGATCCCGTGGGCTTCTCGTCGATGGCGAAGAATCCCACCAGGGTATCGATCTTGTCGGCCAGGGCCACGGCGATTGCGGTGGGCTCCATGGGGCAGGTGTCGTTGGGCCCGGCGGGGGAATAATGGGCGGCGATGGCGTCGGCGACGTCGGCGTGCTCGCCGTCGTTGAGCGCGTAATACCGCCCCATGATGCCCTGGAGCCCGGGGAATTCTGCGACCATGGCGGTGGTGAGGTCGGCCTTGGCCAGGTGCGCCGCGGAACGCGCCTTGTCGCGGTCGGCGCTGGGGATGAATTCGCACAGTTCGGCGGCCAGGCTTTCCATGCGGTCGACCTTTTCCGCCACCGTGCCGAGCTTGGCGTGGAAGACGATCTCCCCAAGCTTGGCGACCCGGCTTTCGAGGCTCGCCTGACGGTCCCGGTCCCAGAAGAAGCGCGCGTCGGCGAGGCGCGCGCGCAGGACGCATTCATTGCCGGCGATGATGGCGGCGCCGCCGTCCTTGGTCTCTATATTGGCGACGGTGATGAAGCGCGGCGCCAGTTTTCCGTCTTCGGTTTCCAGCGCGAAATACTTCTGGTGAGCGCGCATGGATTCGCTTAGCACCTCGGCGGGCAGCTCCATGAATTCGCCATCGATGGCGCCGATCAGCGGCACCGGCCATTCCACCAGCCCCGCCACCTCGGCCAGCAGGGCGGGATCGTCGCGAAGACGGAGCCCCTCCGCCGCGGTGAGTTTTTCGGCGCCTTCTTTGATCATTTCGGCCCGTTGGCTGGAATCCAGGATGACCTTGGCCTTTTTGAGTTTAGCCTCGTAGTCCTTGAAATCCTTGACCTTTATTTCGCCCGGCGCGAGGAAGCGGTGGCCTTGGGTCACCGCACCGGCCTTGATACCGCCGTGCGTGATGGGCACCACGGCGCCCGCGAACAGGCAAAGAATGGAATGGAGCGGCCGCACCCAGCGCACCTCCCCCGCGCCCCAGCGCATGGATTTGGGCCAGGGCAGCGCCGCTATCGCATCCGCCAGATTTTCGGCAAGCACCTCGGCGGTGGGCCGCCCCTTGGTCTCGATCACCGCGAAGTAGAATTCCTTGCCCTTGACCTCGCGGATTTCGCACTCATCAACGGACGTGAGACCGGCGGACTTCAAGAAGCCTTCGATTGCCTTGTCCGCTGCGCCCACCTGAGGGCCTTTACGTTCTTCAGTGGAGTCCTCGATCTTTTCGGGCAGGCCATCGATGACAAGAGCTAAACGGCGCGGCGTGACATATGCCTCGACCTTGTCAAAGGTTAAATCTTCCTTCTTCAAGCCATCGCAGACCAGGCGCTTCAAATCCTCCGCCGCGCGCGCCTGCATGCGGGCGGGGATTTCCTCGGACAGGATTTCGAGAAGCAGTTGGGCCATCTCAGCCCCCCGCCGCCTTATTTTGCCCGTCGCGGCTTGCCAGCCAGGCCGCGCAGCAGTCCTTGGCCAGGTCGCGCACCCGGCCCATATAGGCGGCGCGTTCGGTCACCGAAATGACGCCGCGCGCGTCCAGCAGGTTGAACATGTGGCTCGCCTTGATGCACTGGTCGTAGGCCGGCAGCGCCAGCTTGGCGTCAAGCAGGGCGCGGCACTCAACCTGGGCCTTGGCGAAGCCGTCCATCAAGGCATCGGTATCGGCATGTTCGAAATTGTAGGCGGAAAACTCGCGCTCGTTTTGCAGGAAGACGTCGCCGTAGCTGATGCCTTCGCCGTTCCAGTCGAGGTCATAGACGTTCTCGACCCCCTGGACATACATGGCGAGACGTTCCAGCCCATAGGTGAGTTCGGCGGTGACGGGGCTGCACTCAAAGCCGCCCACCTGCTGGAAATAGGTGAACTGGGTGACCTCCATGCCGTCGCACCAGACCTCCCAGCCCAGCCCCCAGGCGCCCAGCGTCGGGCTTTCCCAGTCGTCCTCGACGAATCGGATGTCGTGGAGATCGCTGGCGATGCCGAGCGCCGCCAAGGAGCCCAGGTACATGTCCTGGACGTCGTCGGGCGAAGGCTTGAGCACCACCTGGAATTGGTAGTAATGCTGCAGCCGGTTGGGGTTATCCCCGTAACGCCCGTCGGCGGGCCGCCGGCAGGGCTGGACATAGGCGCAACGCCAGGGCTCCGGCCCCAGGGCGCGGAGCGCCGTCGCCGGGTGGAAGGTGCCGGCGCCCATCTCCATGTCATAGGGCTGGAGAAGGACGCAGCCGCGCTCCGCCCAATAGGCCTGGAGGGTCAGGATCAATTGCTGGAAGCTGGGCACGGCCCTGGCAGCCCCCCCACGGTCGCCGGCCATGGTTCAGCCCTTCACCAGGGGGCAATCGGCGCGCCCCTCGGGGCAGCGCTCGATCCCGGCCAGCCCATAGGTGCCGCATTCCGCGCATTGGGTCAGGTCTTGGCGGTCGCCGCCCTGGGAGCCGACCTCGCGCGGCGGCGCCTTGCGCTGGCGGTTGACGCGCCCCAGCCATTTGTATCCGTACCAGATGGCGGCGACGATCAGGGCCAGGACCAGGAGTTTCGGCAGGCTGAATCCAAACATCGCCCATCTTGTAGAGGGCCGTGCCGAAAAGGGCAAGATTGCGGTATCAGCCGCCCAAAGCGCGCGCCCGCCGCCGCGCCGCCAGCACGGCGGGGAACAGCAGGGCCGGCAGGGCCGAGATCATGATCGCCATGACGCCCGCGGCGGGCAGGCCGGACCAGGCGATCAGCGGGCCGGTCGCCACCGCCATCAGGACGGCGGCGCCGCCGGCGCAGGTATCGTTGACGCCGATGGTCCGGCCGCGCTCCTCGGTCTCGGAATGGTCGGCGATGAGGGCCGTCGCCGCCACATTGGCCGCCGCCCAGCCGAGCCCCACCAGGAAGGTGCCCAGTGTGACCGCCCAGTAGGCCTGGGGAAAAGCGACCAGCGCCGCGCCCACCATGGTGACCGCCACGCCGGGAATCATCACCTTGGCGCGCCCGATCCGGTCCGACAGCCAGCCCAGAGGGACCGTGAAGGCGAACATCCCCGCCGAATGGAACATGTGCGAGAAGGCGATCGCCGTGAGCGAATACCCGTGGCCGTGAAGCACCAGTGAGGTCAGCACCATGACCACCGCCATGTTGCCCTGGGCGGCGCTGTTGCAGGCGATGGCGAGGCGGATCGGCAGCGGGCGGACGGCCTGGCGCCAGCTGAACGCGGCCCGCACACCGATCGCCGCATGGGGTGGCGGCACGTATCCGGGATAGTAACGCCCGAGATTCATGCCGATCTCCTTGGGATCGGGGCGGACAAGCTTGATCAGGACCATGCCGGGCAGGATCAGCAGCGGGATCAGCATCCACGGCAGCCCAAGCGCATGCAGGCCGAGCGCCGGCGCGGTGGTCTCGGCGAAGTACATGATCGGAGGAAGGAACACGAGGCCGACAAGCGAGCCCAGCGCGACATAGCCGAGCGCCTGCCCCCGGCGGTGGGGAAGGAACATGTCGGTCGCGGCGACCCGAAGCTGATGGGCGGCGCTCATGCCCATGGAGAACACCAGCATTCCGCCCGTGAGCAGCACGAGGCTACCGATCTCCATGGCAACGGCGAGGGCGACGGCGCCGAACAGCGCCAGGGTGAGCCCCAGCAGGATCGCCGGTTTGCGCCCATGGGCGTCCATGATCCGGCCCACCGGATAGGCCACCAGGAACCGGCTGAGCCCGATCAGGGCGACGGACAGGCCGGCCAGCGCGGCGGAACTGGTCAGCGCCAGCACCATAAGCGGCCCCATGCCATAGGCGAGCTGCATGCCCGCCCCGTTGAACGATTGCGAAAGCGCGAACAAGATGATGTTGCGCTTGATCAGGGGCGGCGTCGGATAAGCCGCGTGCTGTGGGTGTTGGTCATGCATGGGGGCACCGGGGCGGGAACGGTCCCAGGGTTACACCATGAATGGGCGGCGAGCACAACACGCCGTCCCGGCGGTGGCGGGCGGTCGCTCGATGGACGCGATGGCTAGAGCACGAGGCCGCCGGCGCCCCGCAGCACCCGGTCGGCTTCCGCCGTGAAGCTGCCGTCGTCTTCATGGAGCACCAGGCCGCGGGCCATGCGCAGCGGCGCGCCCGAGCCCTTGATCCCCTGGACCAGGACCCGCTTGGCGGGGGCCGATCCGCGATCGGGCCAAAGCGGGAAGATGACGGTTCCCCCGGCCCGGCCCTCGAGACAGGCGGTCACGTCCAGCAGGCGGTCGGCGCGGTGGATCAGGGTGACGGTGCCGCCCTGGCGCACCATGGCCAGCGCCAGGCCCATCCAGGCGGCGAGATCGGCGCCGTTGCCGCCGGCCCCGGCACGCCCCTCCACATTGGCGGCGGCGCGGGCGCGAACCGGGGAAATATCGGCCCGGGCGGCCTCCAGATAGGGCGGGTTCGCCATCACGTGGTCGAAGGATCCCGGTACCAGGCGCGCCGGCGGCCGGGCCGCGTCGCCGACCATGAAGTCGGTGCGCCCCTCGAGGCCGTTGGCCTTGGCGTTGTCCGTGCACAGGCGCATGAGGGTGGGGTCGATCTCGATTCCGGTGACCGTGAGGCCGGCCACGCGGTGGGCCAGCGCCAGCGCCGCCACGCCGACCCCGGCACCGATGTCCAGCGCGCGTTCCCCGGCCCGGGCGGGAACCGCAGCGGCCAGGAACACCGGGTCGATGGCGGCACGGTAGCCGTCGCGCGGCTGGCGGATGGCCAAGCGGTGGTCGAGAAATCCGTCCTCGGTGACGGCGAGGCCGGGCGCGGCGGCGGCGGCCGCGCGGCGGCGGGGCGCCACGGTCATGGCGCGCCTCCGGGGTCTTCCTCATCGGCCCAGGGGATGTCGGCGGCGAGTTTCAATTCCGAACGCGCCGCGTCGATCAGCCTTTTCGCCGCCGGGAAATCGTCGTTCGCCACCATCATGCGGCGGGGGATGGCATTGGCGCTGCCTTCCAGGACGGACATGTTGGCGTCCAGCACGAAGGTGGCGATTCCCTCGCCAGCCAACAGCGCCTCGGCCCAGGAAACCAGCACGATATCGTTGGTTCGCAAAAGTTCCTTCACGAGCTTCCCTCGACGCCGCCGGCCTATCCAATGACGGGGTTGTGGAACCGGCGGCGCACTTCTATGCTCCGCCACTCGGCGCCGCAGGTCAAGTTTGGGGACGCGCGCCGCGATGCCAACCTTTATTCACACGGGAGATTTCCTTGGCCATCGTCGTCAATCTCGATGATCAACGGGGCGGCGGGCCCGAGCCGTCCCTGGAGCCGCTCCAAGACCTGGTGGCCGACGACCTCGCCCTGGTGAACAAGCTCATCCTCCGGCAGATGGACAGCCCGGTGGCGCTGATCCCGCAACTGGCCGGGCACATCATCGCCGCCGGCGGCAAGCGCCTTCGTCCCACCCTGCTGCTGGGCGCGGCCAAGCTCTGCGGCTATGGGGGCGAACGGCACTTGGGCCTGGCCGCCGCGGTGGAATTCATCCACACCGCCACCCTTCTGCACGACGATGTGGTCGACGATTCCGACCGCCGCCGCGGGCTTTCCACCGCCAACACGCTGTGGGGCAACAAACCGAGCGTGCTGGTCGGCGATTTCCTGTTTTCCCGGTCGTTCCAGCTGATGGTGAGCGACGGATCCCTGGAGGTTCTGGCGATCCTCTCCGATACCTCGGCGGTGATCGCCGAAGGCGAGGTCATGCAGCTCGTCACCGCTAACGACACCTCGACCTCGGAAGCCGCCTATCTCGAAGTCATCATCGCCAAGACGGCGCGGTTGTTCGCCGCCGCCACCCGGCTCGGCGCGGTGGTGGCCGACCGCCCCAAGGTCGAGGAAGAAGCCCTGGAAGCCTTTGGCCTCAATCTCGGCATCGCCTTCCAGCTGACCGACGACGTGCTGGATTACGCCGCCGACAGCACCACCATGGGCAAGGATGCCGGCGATGATTTCCGTGAAGGCAAGGTGACCCTGCCCGTGGTGCTGGCCTTCCGGCGCGGCGACGCGGGCGAACAAGCCTTCTGGCGGCGCACGGTGGAAGACCTCGATCAGCGCGATGGCGACCTCGCCCGGGCCGCCGCCCTGATGGAGGGCCACGGGGCGCTGAGCGATACCCTGGCCCGGGCCCGCCATTACACCCAATTGGCCCGCGATTCGCTTGATATCTTCGCCGCCGGCAAGACCAAGGACGCGCTTTTGGAAGTCGTCGCCTTCTGCGCCGCGCGCACCCATTAGGGCACTTCCGGGCCCTTTTTCCACTCCGCCCTGTTATTCTTGGCCCCAAGGCCCGCGCCCCTGGCAGGGCGGCGGCAACGGCCCACCACGTCGAGGAGACGGGCAACGTGACCATCATCGATTCCGACGCCCATGTGATCGAGACCCCGGAAACCTGGTCCTACATGACCGGCGCCGACGAAGTCTTCCGGCCGCAGATATTTTGCCGGCGCGCCGATGACGGCGCCCCCCGGCGGGCCAACCGCAACCAGGAATACTGGGTGATCGACGAGAGACCCATCGCCAAGGGGGGCAATCAGGGCGACGACGTGCCCGCCGATTCGCGCGACATGGTTAGCGTGGCCGCCCGGCTCAAGCATATGGACGAGCTCGGCGCCGATATCGCCATCCTCTACCCCACCGTCTTCCTGCGCCCCATGACGGGCGAGCACGACGTGGAATACGCCCTGACCCGGAGCTACAACCGCTGGCTCGCCGATATCTGGAAGCAGAGCGAGGGCCGCTTGCGCTGGGCGGCGCTGCCGCCGCTCTATTCCCTGGTGGACCGGGGCAAGGTGCGCGACGAACTTGTCTTCGCCAAGGAACACGGCGCGGTTTCGATCTTCATGCGCGGCATGGAATGCGAACGGGTGCTGACCCACCGTTACTTTTTCCCGCTCTATGAAATGGCCCAGGAATTGGACCTGGCGGTGACCCTCCACACCGGCATCAATTCGTTTGCCATCCACGACGCATATACCCAAGGCTACGAGGTGTCGCTCAACCGCTTCAAACTGCCCTGCGCCACCGCCTTCGCGACGCTTCTCGCCGACGAGATCCCGGCGCGCTTCCCGGGCGTGCGCTGGGCCTTCATCGAAGCCGGCGCGCTGTGGCTGCCGTTCATGTTGAACGAGGCGAAGATGCGCCTTCAACGCAAGGGCCGGCGCCTCGCCGACGACGCCATGGGCGAGAACCGGATGTACGTGACGACCCAAATGACCGACGATATCCCCGCCATCATCGATGCCGTCGGCGACGACCACCTGTTGATCGGCACCGATTACGGCCACAACGACACCGCCACCGACATCCACGCCATGCAACGCCTGGGCCGTGAAGGCGGCATCACCGAAAGCGCCGTCGGCAAGATTCTGGAAGACAATCCCAAGAGGCTTTATGGGCTGCGATAATCGTTCGGGTTGTCCGGCCGGGGGAAACGCGGCCCGGTGGCTACCATGGATAAGATGCCCATGGATAGACTAAAGGTCAGCGGTTTCCATCGCCGGATTCCCCATCTGGTGGCCGAGCGCCAGGGTTTCTTCGCCCGCGAAGACCTTGAGGTGGAATTTCAACCCGTCACCTACTCGCCGGATCACAGCGCGGAGATGGCGGCGGGAAAGTGGCATCTATCGCTGTCGAGCGCCGATAAGATGATCGCGCTCAACACGTGCGAAGGCATGGATTACGTGCTGGTTCTCCAGGCCGAGGAGGGGCTGAGCGCGACCATCGTCGGGCGCCAAGGCATGACTGCTCTCCAGGACCTTCGCGGCGCCACCATGGCCAGCGACAACGGGACCAACTTGGATACCATTCGCGCCAAGATCCTGAAGGATCATGGGATCGGCGAGGAATCCTACAAGACGTTGAGCATCGGCAATTCGAAAATGCGCCTGGAGGCCTTCCTCGCGGGGCAAGTGGACGGCGCCATCCTGACCTCGCCCTGGCGAGAGCAAGCCATCAATGCCGGAGCCGTACCGTTGGCCGAGGCCGCCGATACCGTGCCCCACTGGCCGCTGGTCTGCGGCTGGGGCCTGCGCGCCTGGATCGCCGATCACCGCGAGACCATGGTGCGATTCATCCGGGCGCTGGCCGATGCCGCCGATTGGGCGCTGGCGCCCGCCAACCGTGAAGCCGCGCTGGGGGCATTGATGGAGGCGCAAAAGGTCAGCCGGGATCGCGCCGCCCAAGCCCATGCCCTGATCGTGCCCAAGGTCCGGGTCAATCCAGCAGCGATCCAGACGGTGATCGACCTGCGGATCGAAATGGGGGCCTATCCCCCGCCCCACGACCCGCCGGAACGCTTTTACGACCTTTCCTACTGGTCCGAAGCGACCGCCTGATCTGGCGCGCATTCCCCCTCACACGTCGGGGCGCTTGTAATCCAGGTTCGGCCCGCCCTTCTGGGATTCCAGGTAGCTCTCGACGTCGGCGGTGGGATCCACGGCGCGGCGCAGGCGTTGGCCGACCAGTTGATCGAGCTGGATCGCCTGGGAGAGGGACAGATCCCGGCCCATCTGGACGGTGATCTTGGCGTGCTCCAGGGGCGCCAGATGCCGCGAGGCGATCTCCGAGGCGATCCGTGTGGTGGTGTCTTCCAATTGATCGGCCGGCACGGCCTGGGAAACGATTCCCAGCCGATCGGCCTCGGTCCCGGTAATATTTCGGCCGACCAGTTGCAGAAGCGCCACCTTCTTCAGCGGAATACCGCCATGGACCAAGGTGGACGTCACCAGTTGGCCGAAGCTGCCCCGAAGAATCTCCGGCATGCCGAGTTGGGCGTCCTCGGCGGCGAACACGATGTCGTGGCAGTTCATGATCCCCAGCGCGCCGCCCAGGCAATAGCCATGGACCTGGGCGATCATCACCCGAGGGAATGCCCTGATCGCCTCGGCCAGTTGAATGGTCGGCGTCGGCCGGTCCCAGTCCCGCGGGGTCGCGTTGACCTGGCGCAGGAAATGGAGATCGAGGCCGGAACTATAGGCCTTGCCCGCCCCGCGCGTGATCACTGCCTTGATCTCGCGGTCGGCGCGGATGATGTCGAGGGAATCGAAGAACGCCGCCACCAGTGCGCCGTTGAGCGCGTTGCGTTTCTCCGGCCGGTTGTAGGTGATCCGCGCGACGCCGGCATCACTGAGCCTGTCCAGGATCAGTTCCGGCCAATCCTTCAGTATCTGCCACGATTGGGGCATTTCATCCTCCATCATCGATAGGGTTGCGGGCCCGAACGCCATGGACGGAACCCCCGTCCCATCGCCGTCCGGCCCGGTTTTTCACCGAACGGCGACTATAGCCAAAATGGCGGCGTCTCGGGCAGGGGGATCGGCGCGGTCGGGTGCGGCCCGAACCGGGTCAGCGGCCGAGCGCCGTCTGCAAGGCCTCGGCCAACCGACGCCTGGAGAAAGGCTTGTTGAGAAGGATGCCGCGGGGAGAATGAAATTCACCGGCATCGAAGGCGCCGGCCGGATAGCCGGACATGAAGACCACGGGAAGCCCGGGGTGGGTTTCCCTCAGTTCCCGTGCAAATACCAGCCCGCTGGTCCCGCCCGGAAGCATCACGTCGGAAAGAACCAGGTCGAAGGGCGCGCCCTCTTTCATCGATCGGCGCGCGGCCGCGGCCTCGCGGACGTCGGTGACGCGGTAAGCGAGGCTCTGCAGCATCGACACCAAGAGCACACGTAAATCGTGGTCATCCTCGATCAAGAGGACCCGCGCGCCATGGCCGCGCGGAATGGCGGCAACAACGCCGCCGCCGGAATCGGCGGTGGGCGTCGCGTCCCCCGACGGCATGGACGGGGCCGCGGCGGTGGGCCCGATTTGCGGTTGCGTCGAAGGGGCTGTCCCTTGTGGGGCGGGCGTCGCCTCTTGGGCGCCCCGGCGCGCCTCGATAATTTCCATCACCCGGCCGGCGAAATCCTCGAAGATTTCCCGTTCGGTACCGGTCAAATGGCGGGGCACGGTACCGATAGCGCAGAGAGTTCCCAGGGCAAAGCCATCGCGGGAGAGCAACGGCATGCCGGCATAAAACCGGAAGCCGGGCGGGCCCCGCACCAATGGCGCGTCGGCGAAGCGTGGATCTTCCAGCGCATCGGGAACGAAAAGCAGTCCGTCACTCCTGATGGCATGGTCGCAGAAGGTGAATTCCCTGGGCGATTCCTCGGCATCCAGCCCGGACCGGGACTTGAACCAGACCCGATCCTCATCTACCAGCGAAATGAGGGCGATGGAAACATCCAGATAGTCCGCCAGGCATCGCGTGATCAGGTCCAAGGATTCCTCGGGCGAGGAATCCAGAACGTGGTAATCCCGGAGTGATGAAAGCCGCGCGGCTTCGTTCGCGAGTAACTGATTATTCATACGGACAAATAACTGGCTCTACTGGAAATCAGCTGTGTGATCCCTACCGAAATATATTCGAAGACGACAACATCAGGCCCAGATTCGAGGCATCCCTTCATTTTTTGGAATTTCTTAATATTTTTTTTCGTCGTTCGGGCCACGCCCTGACGCGCCGTCTCGACCGGGTCCGAGACTATCGGCATATAACTATTTATGCAACTCGAAATCCACCCCCCGTCGCGAAATTCGCCGATCCCCGGCGACGAAAAAGCCGGCGCGAGGCTCGCGCCGACCCCTTGGTAGAATGGTCGGGGAGAGAGGATTTGAACCTCCGGCCCCCACGTCCCGAACGTGGTGCTCTGCCAGGCTGAGCTACTCCCCGAATAAGGCCCGCCCTTAATATACCCACGTGGCGGCGGACGCAACGATCGGGGCGCCGCGGCCGGCCTGTCTACGCCCCCGCGGCCAATGCGTGGGACAGGGTCAGGAGCGCGCCTTGCCAGTCCGCGCCCGGTGCGGCCCGATGAAGCCGGCACCGCGGCAACCAAGGCGAGGCGTCGTTTGTCCCGGCCAAGCGAAAATCAGGGGGCCAAGGAACCATCACCTCCGCCGCCCCGCCGGTGGCCTGGCGCAGGTCGAGACCGATATTGGGGACGGTCACATAAACGTCCAGACCGGACACCACGGTCAGGGCCCCGGCGGCATCCTCCATAACGTCGGAAAAGTCCACCACCGGCAGACCCGAGCCTTCGGCGAGCTTGCCCGCCGCGTCCGATCCCACGCCGGGCTGGAGCATGATGATGGTGCCGCCGCCGGCGGCGGCCAGCGCCGGCCCGAGATCGGCGAGCGGCAGCCCGCCGGGTCCGCCGTCCTGCCAGGTCACCCCCATGAGCGGGGCCGGACCAGCGGCTTTGAGACGCGCCGCCAGGACATCGGCGCCGGGTCCGTCAGGCCGAATACGGACCGGCGGCGGAAGATCTCCAAATGTCTTCATGCCGAGCAAATAGGGCAGGTCGCCCAACGCCACGTCAAGCTCGCCGGGCCCCTCCCCGGCCTCATCACCGGCGGCAATGCCGCCGATGCCGTCGATGGTCAAGGCCAGCGGCTCTACTTTCGAGCCGGGCCGCATCACGATGCTCGCGCCGCGTCGCGACAACTCGGGCACGAAGCGAAGGAAATTCAGGTCGTCACTGGGGTTGCCTTCACTGCGCAGGGCGATGGTCGTCCCGGTCAAATCCGGCGCTAATGGCTCACGGTGCAGGCCCGCGGCCAAGGCGGCCACCCCCGGCCGCTCGAGGTAGGCCGCCCAGCCCTCTTCGAACCTCTCCAATGCCAGCAACGGGAAGGCCTTCAGAAAAAGGGCCCTGCCCTGATCGGGCATGATAACGAGGGCGCGCTCATAGTCGGCGAGGGCCGTCTCATAGGTGCCCATCTGGTAATGCGTGACCCCCAGATTGGTGAGAAGTTCAACTGAATCGGGGCGCGCCGCCAAGCCCCGTTCCAACGACTCCACGGCATCGGCCATGCGCCCCTTTAGACGCAGGGCATGGGCGAGGTTGTTGTGGGCTTCGGCAAATTCGGGATCGAGCGACACCACCGTTTGGTAGTCCGCGATGGCTTGGTCGACTTCCCCCAGCCGCATCTTAGCGGTCGCCAGGTTGGTGAGGACCGAGGGGTCGTCGGGGACCAGGTCCAGGGCGTTCTGAAATACCTCGCGCGCCGCGCCGAACTTCGCCTGAATCATGAGCGCGGTGCCGAGATTGGCATGGGCTTCCCTCAAGGGGGGCTCGAGGGTGATGGCCGACTCGAAATACGCGGCGGCCGCGGCGGCGCCGGCGGCGTCCCCGGCCTTCATCAGAATCATGCCGATGTTGTTATGGGCGCGGGCATGGGCCGGATTAAGCTCGATCACCCGGCGGAACCGGGCCAGCGCCGTTTCCTGATCCCGCTGGGAAAATGCGATCCAACCCATGGCGTAGATGGCGTCGACATGGTCTCCATTACCGTCGAGCACCCGTTCGCAAACCGCCTTTGATTCGTCCAGGCGCCCTTCCTTGAGAAGCGCGATGGCCTGGACCATGGGGCCGCCCGCACCATTTCCCAAGTTGCCGCCGCCAGGTTGATCGTCGCTCATGAAAGCCCCTCGTTCCCGTGACGCTCGCCGTCCTTGTATTGCGCGCGAGTCTATCGCCCAGCCCGCATGCGGACAAGGTCGAGACAGGGATTAAAGAGAAACAATTGGCAAGCGCGGCCAAGCCGCTGGCAGCGCGGCGATTTTTTTCGCGCTAGTTGACGGCGCGGCGCAGGGTATCCTCGCCGGAAAGATCGCTCAGTTTCCGCAGCAGGTATTCGAGATTGTCCGGATCGATCCGCGGCTTGCTCGGGTCGGTGCCTTCGCATTGGGTGAGCACCCGTTCCAGCATCCGGCGACGGAAGCGTTCGCGGTCATGGGCTTCGCCGTCGTAGCCCATCTCCCTGACGATCTCCATGCCGACCGCCACGGCCGGGAACAGGGACTTCGGCATTCCCGCCTTTTCCCATAGGGCCTGCATGCCGCGGCGGGTCGCGTCATGCACAAGAACTTGGGCATTGGTGAGGGGAACCTTGGCGAGGCACGCAAGGGCGGCCTCGAAAAAATCGATATCCCCGAAACACAACGACCTGAGGATGATCGATCCGGTCAGGCGTCCGTTCTCCTCCAGGGATCGCACCAATTGTGCGGCGTCGCCGATGCTGAAGCGCGGATCGATAAGGCCGAGGGTCGCGCGTTCACGGACCTGCAAAATCAGATCGGACGTGAGGTCGGGGGACAGGTCCTGGCGGTTGGAAAGGTGACGCTGGAGGCTCTCCGTGACTTGGTTGACCAGCCGCTCGGCGATGTGGACCGGGAGCCCGGGACGGCGTGTGACCGAGGACGATACGGCTTCGGATTGGGCGTAACGGTCCAAAGCCAGTTGCAGGCTCTCTTCGGTCAGGGTGGCGCCCTTATTGTTCATGAGGGTCGTCACGACCCGCTCGCTGCCCACTTCGACCAGGGACTCGGCAAGTTTGCTGGACACCGTCGGGCGGCGCGCGACGGCACATTGCTTGGCATCCCCCTGGGAGCGGATGATCTCGATCAAATCCGCGTCCGAAAGGGCATCGCTGAATTCCAGGAACGGCACCGCCACGGCATCTACGTCCTGGGCCAGCGACAGGGCGATGTCACGGGGAATGTCGGGGCATTCCTTGAGGTGCTCGGACAGCGCCATGCGGACGCGAATTTCCGCATCCTTCACCATGATTTCGAAAATTTGCAGCGCCATTTCGCGCTGTTCTGGACTGAAGACTAGGTCCTGATAATCTTCCGCGATCTTGCGCGCGGTATCGGCGCGGGCGTCAACCGACGGGTCGGTCAGAAGCCGTTCTACATCTCTATTGGTCAAGTTCACAATCATCGGACCTCTTCAAAACAACCAGCGAAACGGAACTTTCCCCAAGACCGCCCACCAAGGCGCAACACCGGTTTGATAAACACCGCCAATTATTGGTCAAAGGGGTTAAAAGAGACTTAATGATCCTACCCCAAAGTACCGGGATAGAAGGCGGAGCGCTCCTTGCGCTGTTGCATTTCACTGGTGAAGATGATAGGTCAGCCGCGATTGCAAAAGGTGTGGTGCGGCTTGGTTTTTTCGGTTGCCGACCCAGAGGTTCCATGGGCCCCCCCAAGGCCTTTCAGGAAACGCCGCCCAATCATGGTATTTTCAAGGAGATGACGAAGATGAAGAAAATCGGTTTTCTCGCTACCGCCCTTGCGGTCGGCGTGATGATTTCAGGCGGCAGCGCATGGGCGGCGGGGGATGCGGCGAAAGGTAAGAAGGTCTTCAAGAAATGCGCGATTTGTCACTCTGTCAAGAAAGGCAAGAAAAAAATCGGACCGAGCCTGTTCGGCGTCGCCGGACGCAAGGCCGCCACCGTCAAGGGTTTCCGTTTCTCCAAGGCGTTGAAAAAGTCCGGTCTGACCTGGGATGATGCAAGCCTCGATAAATTCCTGGAAAAGCCGCGCAAGGCGGTCAGGGGCACGCGCATGGCATTCGGCGGGCTGCGGTCCAAGAAGGATCGGGAGAACCTGATCGCCTATCTCAAGACGCTCAAATAGATATTATTCCATTTGCGTCGACTGACGGGGCCGGGCCATCGCTCGGCCCTTGGTTTGTCCGCGCTTAGGAACGGGCTCACTCCTCGCGCACCAGGCGGAAACCGATGAGGATGTGACGGAGGTCCGCGGGCCGCCCGTGGCGGGCGGCCGGGCGGCAGATGCCGCATCCCTTGTCGTCCCACGACCCGCCTTTGACCACGAACCTGCCCGGCGCGGCGCCCGTCGCCGTCCATTCGAACACTTGGCCCGCCGCATCCAACAACCCATAAGGGCTGGCCCCCAGGGGGAACCGGCCCACCGGAATCGTGTCGAAGGGGCCTTGGTCGTGGCTATTGAGCCGCCGGGCATCGAAGGCCCCGCCCCAAGGGAACATCGCCCCCTTGGTTCCCCGTGCCGCCTTTTCCCATTCCGCTTCCCTGGGCAACCGCCAGCGTTTGCCGGTCACCTGGGTGAGCCACTCCGCGTAAGCCCGGGCATCGCCGTGGGAGACCATCACCACCGGATGACGTCCCCGGCCCGTTGGCGGCCGCCCCGCCGCCCAAGCATGGCGGCGGGTGCGGCCATAGGGGTGGATCAGGCCATAGCTCTTCCAGGTGGCGAAATCCACATCGGGAGCCCCATGCCCGGTGGCGGCGATGAAAGCGGCGTACTGGTGGTTGGTGATGGGGGTGGTGGTGATGGAATAGGCCCCGGTGCGCCGCACCATCCGCGCCGGTTCGTTCTCATACCAGCGGTCGCGCCGGGTCACCGAATGCCCGTAGGCCGCCTCGTCCAGTCCATAGGCCCGCTCACGCTCGGCCGGCGAGGAACCGGCGATGAATTCGCCCCCCGGGACATGCACCAGGCGGGGAATGTGGCCTTTGGCGCGATTCTCCGCCGCCGTGGTCGCGCCGCCGCCGGAAACCACGGCCAATGCCAGGGCGGCGGCAAAGACCCGCGCCCATCGCCCGAACCCGGCCCCGGTCCGCCCGATGTCCTCCATGGCCGGTCCGCGAACCATCGCCGCTCATGCCTTTTCAAGGGCCGAGACCACCGTAGCCAACCGATCGGGCACCGAGATCTTCAGGTAGGACGTCACTTCCAATTGCCTATTTTCAAACACCGAAGAGACCGGTGCGCCGGTCTCCTCATCGATCGGAAGGGGCTGATTTTTCCAGGCGCCCATGGTCGTGTCGCGTTCCCGCACCAACGCCTCGATGTCCGGCAGGTAAAGGCGGAACAAGGCATTAAGCCAGCGATTGACCGGCCATGACGGCTGGCTATGGCCGATTTCGAACAACGCGGCCATGGCGATGACATCTTCGGCGCCATACCATACCTCACCGGTCACCCAGCGATTGGTGGTGAACAGACGGGTCGCCTTGCCCCACGAATCCATGGAAATGCCGATGAGATGGGTGAGAGCGTCGTTTTCATCCTTGGGCAACTGCAGGTCGGGCAGACTGGCCGGGCACACCCCGGTGGGCATCCCCACCGGGCGCAGAAAAGTGTGGAAATGGCCGTGTTCACCGATGCGTTCGTCGGCGGGATGGGCATGGTAGAAAAACTGGCTGCCGGTATCGGCATCGTAAACGTCGCCATCGGGGTAGTGGTTCCATTCGTAGAACGTCCCCTGGCCCTTCAGGAGTTCGCCAACCACGTTGTCCTCGGTCTTGGCGAGAAGCCGCTCGATCTCCATCACTTCCTCGCCCGCCGCCACCATGTCCTCAAGGCCATCGCGGCCCATTTCCGCGAAGCGGGGGGCGAAGGTGCTTTCATCGACGTTCGTCGCCGGCGCAACCGCCATGGAAGAATCCCTTCCCAAACGGGCGGGAAAATCATCTTCCCGCCCCCATCCCCTAAGTTAGGGCCGCCTCCCGCCCTGCGCCACCGCAAGCACGGCAGGCGGGCGCTCCATCACGGAAATGTGACCGTGTTTGAGTTTTTCTGGTTGGAGCCCCCGGCTAAACTTTGATCCTACGGGCGTTTTACCCAAAAAAAGCATGTGACACATGAGTATGGGAACAGCGAGGACGAAGCTCATGAAATCATACCGTAATTCTTTACTATCGGGCACCGTTATCCCCCTGGCCATCGGCGCCGGCATCGGGCTCGCCAGCCTATTGGCGGCTTCCAGCCCGGTTCCGGCAATGGACTCCTGGGCCGGCATGGGCGACGGCGCCAATCAAAGCCGGGCGACCGGCGGCCCCCTTCCGCAGGCGGTGCCGGGCGGCATCCAGGTCGCGGCCTCCAACCCTTGCGCGGTGAAAGCCAAATGTGGTCCCTGCGCGGCGAAAGCCAAATGTGGTCCCTGCGCGGCGAAAGCCAAGTGCAGTCCCTGCGCCGGCGCGAAGACGGCGGCATCGTCCCGCTGCATCGTTCCACGCTTGGCAAAGGCCAACCCCTGCGCGGCCAAGAACCCCTGCGCGGC
>SMVB01324504.1_pt1 | contig 22538 bp, 18 predicted proteins | sample 2456461 | NCBI WGS metagenome assembly SMVB01 (sample SAMN11095934, study PRJNA526329) | marine sediment metagenome | biome: Marine sediment; feature: Surficial sediment; material: Deep marine sediment; isolation source: Hadal surficial sediment | place: Pacific Ocean | collected 2014-05 | depth...
AGCCCAATGTCTTCCATGGCAGCCTACCTAATCGGACCGACTGACCCGTAGTACCAGCAGCATCACCACAACTGATAGAAGCAATCCCGCCGCTATCCAAAGCCGGACAAGGTAAATCTCCAGGGCGTGCTGTGGTTAGGGCACTAGGGGCAGTGGGCAAAAGAACACTAACGGCATGGGCTATAAGCGCTTCTTTTGCATGCGCTAGCGCTTTAGCTGTTTTCATATCTTGTTCTGCAACTCTGTTGCTGCTACCAGTTAGCGAAATCACTAGTGTCGACATCGTGCCAAGAACGAGGATCGTGAGAAGCACCATCAACACTGCCCCTTTCTGTCCGATAGGCAACACTGCACAATTAAAAGGGTATTGCTGTCGGGATATACGAACAGTGGGCAGCATTTTCTATTTAATCCGTCTTTTCATTTGGCGGAATAGACCTTTTTCCAGTTTTTTGTGTAAATTGTTGCACTGATAGCAGACTGTCTTGCGCATTCTCCCCAGCGTCGGTACTCATAGTTGCATCTGGGTTAATCTCTCGCGCAAAACTTACATTCCTCACCACCATACTACTGTCTAGGTCTATGCTCTGCCCAACCTTAAGGCGTATTGAGTTGCCTGTACCCGGTATTTTAACTGGCACCGAGTCAGGCGCAATATCGCGCTCTGCCAATATCCCGTTGGCACTCTTCTGGCTTTGCGGCACACCGTTTATCCAGACCACCCGACTTCCACCGTGCCGCTGTAAGATTCCATTTACTAAAATTTTGTTGCTAATGATAGCTTTAGTTTCTACCTCCGGATTGCTCTCCAACTGTTCAAGCCGGATACGCTGTTCTGGTGTAAAGAACAACCTACCTAATGTCTCCTCTCCAACTGCAACACATGGCAAGGCTGTAAGTATAAATAATGTATAGTAAAAAACTTTTTTGTGCCAATTCATTTATTCACCTTCTGCGATTTTTCGTTCAGCGTTATCCAACCCAGAGAACACTCTGCCTGTATGTTTGGAGTAAATCTAAGTTGCCTTACTACATCGTTACGGGTAAGGCTACAGCTCTCCAACAAGTACATACCTTTTGTTTCCGTCAAAGCATCGAAGAAATCCAGTAACTGTCCCTCATGCAGCAGACTAAAATTTAATGTCATATTGCTCCGGTGGAGATCAAAGCTATTGCCAAGAGAGTTAGTACCTAAGTTTAATGTTTCTTGTGGCTCCAGCTTGTATTTCACACTAAAAATATTTAGCTGATTGCGGATTTTTTCAATTGCTTCAATCCAGTCCAGGCGCCGTTCTTGGCCGATTACATTCTGTTCCACTAAAGCCTGGTATTGATGGTAGTACCCCTGCAAATCTTCCTGTTCGTTCTTGGTACGTTCCAACTTGCTGCGAGCCTCTGACCACTCTCGATCCGCTACAATCTTAGCCTGCTGTGCTTCGGCTAGTACTCCATCGCTTACATAAACAACAACGGCCCCTAATACCAACGCCAGAGCCAACATAATGAGTAAGCCACGAATATGCGGTAAGTCCTTGGTGGAAAATTTCATCCTAATTTTGTCCTAGTTTTTCTAATTCTATCTCGCATCAATCTAAAGACTCTCGGTTTGTGCTTGTCTGTTCAGTACCACCTTCATGACAAAAGTACTACCGCGAAGTTTTTTTTCACTGTCAAGATCACCGGAGATGCTGGCACCAGAATCAAGATTGATTGGCATCGTGACGGTCGTCGCTGAGAATCCCGCCCTGCCCAATGCATGACGAAACTGGTGAATTGAGTCGATCGTGTCTCGTAGGTTGAGCGAGGATATGACCTCCCCACCAAGAATAATTTCTTGATACGCAGTGGATAGCGAGGCTTTAGTTATCTGGTGACCATTCTCTTGTACGACATTTGAGCCAGATGTAACTCGCCATGACAGGCTATTCACCTGGATCATGGGAAAATTTTCCAATTGCCGACTGATCTCTGTCAAAAACGGTTGCGGCTGTTGTGCGGAAACCGAAAGATTCTGAATGACAGATACCCCAGCCTTCATGCGATCAACTGAAACTGGAAAGTGTGGATAATTCGCCTCAATCTGGCGCTCTTGAGCCACAATGGAAGATTTCATGGCGCTAACTACTTCTGTGTCCTGATGAAAGTTGGATGCCTCCCATAGGTTGATGCTCGACCACACCACACAAATAAACGCAACAGTGGTTACAGTAATTTTAAGCAAGCTCTGGGCATTCCACAAATCGTAGAAATGCATGTAATCGGCAGTTGCAAACTGGTTAGCTGGTGGCCTACGTCCAAGCATATGTAGTAGTAACGGAGTCGCGTCCGAATCGGTCGGACTTTCCCTAAGCCCGATGCGCTCAGCTAGTACGTCTATATCCTCAATCAGGTAACGCACGTTGTTTGAATCTTGCAACGCCTCTTGCAGTTCTTTCTTGTGGTCTTTGCTGCAAATAATGCAAACATCAAGTGCCTGGTCAATGGGTAGTAGGCTAAGACTACTAAGATATTTATAGGTACGGTTTAGCTCAATTTGCAATGGCTTTATGATATCGTCAGTACGCACGTCAGTACGTACTAGTGGGGTTAACCGTGAAAAACTGATATTGCCATCTCGGTAGAATATTTCGCGCAATCCTGAGTATTTTTGCCAGGTAACCAGTAATAGATGGGAAGAAGAAATGTGATTAACAAATTGATAACTAATGAGGGGAACCGAATAAATTCCGGCTACAGAGGCTTCGTGTTCCAGCATGATATCCAACCAGAGAGAAACTTGTTCTGGGTTGGTCAGCGCCGAAAACAATGTCATGTCGTCACGTCGCCCATCCTGCTCACGATAAAGTATTTGAGCATGACGGAACGGAGTGTTATGGTAAAATTGTTCGAATTTTCTAAGTACTATGTGATTGCGATCCCTGCCGCCAACATGGGGTATGGTTTCGAAACGAAAGTCTTCTTCCACCAGATCGACAAGTAAATAACAAGGGACTTTCGGGTGTTTGTCTAGTAAAGCAGCAAAGGCATCGTGCCCTGATATGTCGTTTGAAAACAGTTGTCCACCCTGTAACTGACCCCGCTTCCAAGAATAAACGCTAAGCCATTCAGCACTAAGAAACAAAAGCAGCTTGTCTACCATTATATTTTCACCTTACTAATGACGTCATAAATCGGCATGAGCACAGAAAACATGATCCAACCTAGCATAAAACCAAGTAACACAGTCGTTGCAGGACCTATCATGGCCTGCGCATTCGCAATCGCTTCCTTTACGTCTCGGTCATAAAAATAACTGACATTAAGCAACGCCTTGTCTAGCGCTCCAGTAGCTTCACCTACCCGTAGCATGCGTAGGACCAGTGGTGGGAATATATTGGTGCTTTGGAAGCTTTGAGTCAGATTCTTACCTTCTTCAATTTCCCGGCCCGCTTGGGTTAAGCTTTCTTCAATTACTACATTGCCAGCGATGTCGCGACAAATAGCGATACATTCCAGAATGCTTATTCCTGATGCATAAAGCATGGCAAAAAAATTGGCAAAACGCGCTAGGATAATTTTCTTGAGAATAGGCCCGATTGGCCACAGCTTGAGTTTTAAGTCATCCAAGCGGTAACGGGCCCGTGAATTGAACGTTACTAGGAACTTAATGATAGAAAACGCAATTACCGGTACAATCAACATTACATACCAGTATTGTACGAATATGGACGACACGAACAGCAGGGCCTTGGTATGAAGTGGCAATGTCTGACCCATGCTTTTGATGAACCCAGTCAACTGTGGCACTAGATATATCATCAGAAAAAAAGCCACACCAATTACTATTACCAGTACAAACGCTGGATAAATCAATACCTGTTTGGTTTGGGAGGCCATTTCATCTTCCCATTTGAGAGTATTGGTAAGATGCAGAAACACTTCCTGCAGCTTTCCGCTTTTCTCACCTGCATTCACCAAGCTGACGAACACTTTCTCGAACACACGCGGGTGCTGGGCCATCGCTTGAGATAAACACATGCCTCCTTCTATGTTTTCGATCAGAGTGGCAACGACTTCGCATAAAAGTGGACGGGACAAGGTGTCGCGTAAATCTGCTAAGCTTTCTAGCAAAGGTACGCCAGCGTTGGTGAGCTGCTCCATGTTAAAAAAGAAGGTGATCAGTTCTCGGCGGGTAACGGCCGTACCAGTAACAAATCGGCTTTTCTTCACGATCTTGCCATTAATGAGATCAAGTCCGGTACGCTTTAGGCGCATCTCCAGATCCACTAGATTAGACGCATCTTGCAAGCCAGTACGTCTCTGGCCCGACTTGTTGAGCGCCTTGTACGCATACATGGGCATAATAATCAAACTATCCGCTGAGTGAGATCAACCACCCTGGATACTTCATTTAGCGAAGTAACGCCGTCCTTGACTCGTTGAATTCCATCCTCTATTAGGGGACGAAACCCTTTCTCCAGCGCTATTTTCTTGAGCTCACGCCCAGTGGCGCGGCGTGCAATCAGTTCATCGATGTCCTGATCCATTTTCAGCATTTCCATGATCGCCACTCTACCGTTATAACCATTATGTTCACACAAATCGCAACCAACTGGACGGTAAACGGTCTGTACTGGTTGATCTGGCAAAAAGCCAAGCAGCTTCATCTCGTCATCACTTGGAGCATAGGGTTGTTTGCAATGTCGACAGAGCACACGTATCAACCGTTGTGCGATAATCCCGATAATGTTACCAGCCATGATGTCCGGTAGCATACCGATGTCAAGTAGGCGTGGAATCGCACCGATTGACGAGTTGCTATGTAGGGTGGAATATACCTGGTGGCCGGTCATGGCAGCGCGAAAAGCCATCTCGGCGGTGGGATGATCGCGAATTTCTCCCACAAGAATGATATCCGGATCCTGGCGCAGCATAGAGCGTACACCACTAGCAAAATCAAGCTTAGCTGCTTCATTCACAGAGGTTTGACGGATCATCACCATTGGGTACTCAACGGGATCTTCCAGGGTCATGATGTTAACGGCCTCGGTATTAATGTGATTTAGCACAGAATATAGCGTGGTAGTCTTGCCGCTGCCAGTCGGCCCGGTTACCAAGATGATTCCTTCTGGACGGGCGATCATCCTCCTGAGGGTAGCTAATGCTTCCTCCTGCAAACCTAAGTATTCCAGCGGTACGATACCTTTCTGCCGGTCTAGGATCCGCAAAACCAGATTCTCACCATGAGTAGTGGGATGTGAAGCTACACGAAAATCAATGGGCCGGCCCGATAGGCGTAATGAAATGCGACCATCTTGGGGTGCGCGAGTCTCAGCAATATTCATATTACTCATTACTTTCAGTCGCACTACCATTGATGACCAGAAACTCTTGTGCAAACTTCGCACCTGGCGTAGTACACCATCAACGCGATACCGGATTCGTAGAAAACTCGATTCCGGCTCGAAGTGTATGTCGGATGCGCCACGCTGTACTGCATCCGACAGTAACGCATCAATCAAACGTACTACCGGTTGACTAAACTCATCGACCCCCGTTTGCAGAGATTGATAGTCCATCTCACCCGGTTCGATCTCGTGCAAAATACCGTCAATCGAAAGCTCAAAACCGTAATACTGGTCTATTGAACGGATAATTTCGGATTCACGAGCAATCTGGGTAATGAGGCGGTACTCGTCCTTGATCAGTGCACGCACTTGATCTAGTGCGATGATATTGTCGGGATCTGCAATCGCTAGCGTCAGCGTGTGCTGGTTCTTGTCCAACGCTAAGGGTATCAACAAGAAACGCCTTGCCACGTCCTTCGGAATCAGCTTGATAGCTGCTGCATCAACAATACTTGTAGAAAGATCAACGCTCTCCTGCCCCAAGCTCTCAGCCATTACGTCACGGATGGTCGCTTCCGATAAAAAGCCTAAACCTACCATCAGCCGTCCGAGTGGCAAGTGGCGCTTGCTTTGCTCTAGCAAAGCGATGCGTAACTGGTCTTCGCTGATGACGCCCTTCTCGATCAGCAATTGCCCCAGCGGCTTTTCCTTTTCTAATGGTTTTTCTAATGTTGTGATTGACATATATTTTTAGAAGGCTAGTTGTGCGGATTCCACTACCGCGATAATTCTTTGAGTCGATCTGATGCTTGCGCCTTTTCAAACCCAACCGGTGTGTCACCAGCCAACACCAGAGCCTTACTGTAGTATTTAGCCGCCAGTTTGATCTTATTCAGATGATCTAGGCTGACTGCAAGATTAAAAGCGTAATCGGCATTGGTAGAATCAATACTGAGGGCACGGAAGAAAGATTGCTGTGCCGCTGCCCAACGTAACTGAATGATATAATTGTTGCCTATCGCAAAATGTAGTGCTGCGGCATTAGGTTGCTGCGCTAGAAGAGTTTTTAGCCGACTCTCGGTCTGATTAGGATCAGCGATCTGTCCGAGTCCAACCATGCCTGCAATTGCCGAAGGATCGCGCGGATCCAATTCCAGTAAACGCAAGTAATAAGTTTGCGCCTCTTTATCTTGCCGCATGCGTGTAGCAATGGCCGCAAGCCCCAGTAACACATCCTTATTGCTCGAATTACTCTCTAAATGTTTCAGATAATGCTGCTTGGCAACGTCCAAATCACCTGCAACGTAGGCCTGGTAGGCGACCGTTAATTGCGGAGAAACTTTATTCGTACTTGGCTTGTGCTGAATGCTGATAGGGTGCTCAGTGGAAAATGAATTTGTCCAGGCTCTGTCCTGTAGAGTTTCCCGCTTTTGGCTATCAGACAAAACGGAAGATTGCGCCGTGATGACAAGAGATAAAGGTGGGGATGTCTTGATGATATCAGCGCCTGAAACATCTTTCTCGGGAAGTGGTGCGGATACCTTCGCTCCATTCTCTGTATTCGCTCCATTCTCTGTACCCCTTGATATCGACGCCTGAGACACAGGTGCCATAGCAAGGTTCGATTCAGGTAAAACGCTTGCTTTGGCTTGGGATGGTGTCTGAGATACCCCGCTCCTTTGACGAACAGGATCAAGCTTGAATTTGTCTGACTGGGGAGCAATTTCGGAAGTATATGTTGTTTCCTGCCACACGTAATAGGCTCCGCTCATAATTGTAATCAACACAACTCCAGAGACGATTACCCATTTACTAGCGCGTCCTACTCTGATACCGCCTATCCTCTCTTTCTTCGCCGAAAAGATATTTTGCGCAGCTATACGATCGTGAGTCGCTGCGCGGTCGGTTTGTTGGTGAGGTACATCATATGAGGATGAAGTTTTCTCTGGAACAAGTTCCAGCGCTTCACCAGAGGAGTAGTTTGAAACAGATGCAGCGATGGTATCTTTGACCACCTCGTTGTCTTGAACCAGTGTAGTTTGCTCTTTCTCCCCTAGTTTGTCCCGCTCAGCCTTTTTCAAAGCCTCCAGTAACAGGCTCATGGCTATCCGTCTCCAAGCTCACCCACCACAGGACGGGGCTTGACGAGAAAATTGTCATTGGGAAGCATTCCACGTAAGTGCTTGTAATCGCCTTCCAAACTAGCCTCCTTGATAACAATTGGCCGCACGAAGATTACCAGCTCGGTCTTGCTCGACCTATTGTTACGGTTCTGGAACAAATATCCAATCAGTGGAAGACTAGCTAAACCAGGAACAGTAGCGTTCTGGTTGTCCACAGAGTCCTGCATCAATCCACCCATCACGGCGATGTCCCCACTATTTACCCTTATTAGTGTTTCCATCTCACGCGTTTGAATCTCAGGAATAATACTGACCACATTGGTAAGCGCCGGATTAGGATCCCGCACTCCAGGGCCAATAGTGCGGGAAATAGTGGGTCGCAAATGCAGTAAAACCGAGTCATCTTCTCCAATCTGTGGCGTAACACTCATCACGAATCCTATTGATACTGTGTGGGGGGTGGAAGTAAAAGTGTTCACCACATTGAACTGACTCTGTGAGACATTTGCCCGAACCGTGAAGTAAACTCGGTTATCTACTACTTTCAAGATTGCCGTCTGATTGTTGAGCACGGATAATTTTGGGCTTGAAATAACTTTTATGGTGCCGAAGGTTTCAAGCAGTTTAAGAGCCGAGGTAAAACCGCCTTCTCGGAAAGCTGCGGTGAATAGCTGGCCAGCAACCACCGCTGGACCCACCACCGGTATCAGTGCACCCGTCACAGCATCTATGGATTGAGTGATCGAACCCGCGCCAATCGCTAGCTGAGGATTGTTAGACTGAAGGTATTGCCAGTCAATACCCTTCTGAAAGTTCTGGTTAAGGTTTACCTCAACGATAGTGGCTTCTATGAGTACCTGACGGCGCACACTTCTCATAATGTGATCAAGAAACTCCTGCACTTTCTCGTGCTGGCGACCGGTAGCACGAACCATGATTATTCCCGCCTCCGGGTTAGAAATAACAGAAGCAGCCTCGCGGAAGGTTGGTAAATTTTTTGCTCTGAATAATGCCCGTTTTGCTGCTCTGACCGCTGCATCATCCCCACGCTGTATCTCTGTTTGAACTGTCTGGACTGTCTGGAAATCGGGAGATTGAACCTTTTTAGCCCTGTCCTTGCGTTCATCGTTGCGTCTTTCTGCTTCATTCAACTCCGCTTCTGCCGCTTCTTCTTCTGGAGAAGGTGAACCGGCAGGCAGGATTTTGTCCGTTTCCCGTAATAAGTCACGCAAATTCTTCTCTAGTGTTTCCCAGAAACGATTTCTGGAAACATTTGCAACTGAAGTAAGCGAAACATTACCCCCACTCTCAGCTGCCCCCCCCGCTAGCCCCCCTTGACCCATAGAACCGGGGGTAGCAATCTGAGTGGCAATTCCTATGGAACCGGTCGTATCTCGCACCATATTCACGTAGTCAACCGTGTAACTCCGTAGGAATGGGGTGTCAGGCATTACCGCTAAATTGGGCCCATCCATTTCATACCGTATGTCTACTTGTCTAGCAATACGTTTAAGAATTTGTGGCAAGGTCTGATCAATGGCGTTCATCGTAACCGCCCCCCTAATACCAGGATGGATATCCAGATTAAGGCTTGCGTCGCGCGCTAGCGCGAAAAGAATCTCTGGGACGGAAACACTAGTTACCACCACGCTATAAGTGTCAGGTTTAGTGGTGGGCTTGGGTGGTGGTAGAAGGATTGCCTGTTTTACTGGCTGGGGAATAACACCCGTGTGTGGAGGTTTGGCAGATTCTGCGCTAATGTGCCCTTTTGACATCTCGGGTGGCTGCGTAGCACAAGAACCGAGGAGTAGACATAAGCAAGCGATTTTTAATGAAAAATTATACATAACCTACTATTTATTAACAGTTTAATAAGAGTTTGGCACTTTTATCCCAGCCACTGAAAGAAACCCTATAAATCTAAATCTTCTTAGGCCAACCTCACACACTACAATCCAGAATCCTTGCGTCACCGCACAACTGTTATTTTTGAGGTACCGTGTTCTCCCTTCGCAACAGATACCCCTGCCTTCGTTTTAGAATTAAGTACAGCCTTATCCTCATCAACTTTAGAAAGAATAGAAGAAGATATCGGCATAAAAGGGGAAAAACTGGAGGCCGCTGTTTCAACTGTGCAGGGTGGGTAGGAACTGGATCTGTTGCCGCAACTGGCTACGGAGCAACATTATCAGTAATGGCTTGCGGATCGGAGTGGAATACTTACCAGCTAAGTCCGCCCAATATTGCGCCAACTATCAAGGCAAGACCACCCACTACCCAGTAGTTCAACAAGTTTGAGCTATTCGTCTTTCTGCGCTCTGCAAGCCTGTCAAGCCATCTTCGATTGTGCTTGGGTTCTGAGTCCTCAATCGCTGCCTTGACGTGATCTACGGTTATACCATGGGTATTGCCAATGAACGCTGCTAGCAACGACTTGTCTGCATAAATATTCACCCGCCTAGTAAGCCCACCCGAAGCTTTGGTTATCAAAACTACTGCTTCGGGAGAAAAATTGTCTGGGCCGTGATAGCCTGCTGCGCGCATGCGGAACATCAAGTACTCATATACCGCTTCTGCGCTGAATGGTTGCGTAGTAAAATGATGGGTGATGCGATCTTTGAGCTGACGCATTTTCGGTAAAGATAACGTAGCGTCCAATTCAGTTTGACCAAACAAAACAATTTTAAGTAACTTGTGACGGGTCGATTCAAGATTGTATAGCAGTCGTAATTCCTCCAGCGTTTCCTCCGGCATGGAGTGGGCTTCATCTATTAACACCACAACCTGCTTGCCGGCGGCGTACTTTTCAATTAGCGTATTTTGTAGCGCGCGCAATGCTTCGTTAGCACGACTTCCAGCCAGATTAAGATTTAAGTCATCGGCAATAGAATAAAGAATTTCCTCCCGAGATAAACTTGGGTTAGCAAGATAAATGGTTTCCACATTAGCCGGTAATCGCTCCATCATTACGCGACAAAGCATGGTTTTACCACTACCAACTTCGCCTGTTACCTTGATTATGCCCTCACCATGCGTGATCGCGTAAATCAGTGCCTCTAGTGTCGAGCCACGGTCGGCCCCACCATAAAAGAAATCGGTGACTGGGGTAATAGTAAAAGGCTGCTCAGAAAGCCCAAAATGGCTAAGGTACATTCTTCTCGCCCCTTGTACTTCAGAAACCTAGTAACGAATTTAAGTTAATACCCATAAATGCACGAATAGGGGTATGCTTCATCTGACAAATTTTATTTATCCCAGTAATCTATGGTTAATTGGACCAGATTCAATCTTGTACTTTCTCCGCAGCCTCCATTCGGCTATATAGCGTAGTCCGGTTTACTCCCAAAAGTTTTGCTGCCTGGCTAACGTTACCGTGAGTCAACTTAAGTGCCGCCTCAACATAGCTGTGCTCCCATTGTTTGAGCGTATTATCAAGGCTGAAATTTTGTTGGTCTTGCAGATGCTTCCTTGCTAACTCCTGCTGTGTTTTGAAGTCCCCAAGTATGAGAGGGTCAGTCAAATCCTCATTGTACCCCCAAGTATCCAGTTCGCCTTCTAATTGTTCCAAACCCACTGTTTGCCCCGCATATTTGGTACAAAGGCGAATGATAATGTTGCGCAATTCTCTCACGTTACCTGGGAAATGATAGCCCTGCCACCGAACTGTTGCATCAATGTCGAGATAAAATGGTGCACTACTCGCTTGAGTAGAGTAGAAGTCCCGAAAAAAATCCAATAAAAGTAATCGGTCATCACCCAATTCTCGAAGCGCTGGCACATTTATGGTGAACACACTGAGACGATGATAGAGGTCAGAGCGAAAACGCTTGGCGTGTGTTTCCTGGCGAAGATCACGATTTGTCGCAGCAATCACACGCGCATTACTTTTACGCGTCTGGGTTTCTCCCACTCGCTGATATTCTCCATTTTCCAACACTCTTAATAGCTTAGCCTGCAAATCCAACGGCAATTCGCCTATCTCATCCAAAAACAACGCTCCTTCTCCGGCATCCTCAAAATAACCGGCTTTGGCACTGATAGCACCTGTAAACGCGCCCTTGCTGTAACCGAACAGTGTCGGTTCAACCAATGTAGGAGAAATAGCAGCACAATTGAGCGCAAGAAAAGGTGCGCTAGATTTCTTGCTCAGGCGGTGTAGCTGAGTTGCTACAAGTTCCTTACCGCTACCCGATTCACCCTCAATCAATACTGGGTAGGGTGCAGCAGCATAGCTGATGATTTGGTTACGCATTTTTTTGATTGGCGCGCTATTTCCAACCATCCCTAGATCACCCGGTTCACCCGGTTCGCTCGCAGTCCTTGCATCAATATCAGCCTTATGGGTTTTTAGAGCATTAAACAGATGCGCTTTCAGGTCTTGGGGAGAGCATGGTTTGGCTATAAAGTCTACTGCTCCTAGTGACCGAGCATGGCGTGCATGAGATTCTTCATTCTGACCGGATAGCACCAGAATTTTCATCTCCGGAGAATGTGCAAGAAGCTCAGTAACGAGTTGAAAACCTTCTTCTGGGCGGTGAGGAAAGGGGGGCAGTCCTAAGTCAACTAATGCCAACTGTGGTGGCACAGCCAGCTGTCTCACCAGTTCGATGGCTTGAGGGCGTGATTTAACCACAAGCACCTCGAAATCCTGGCTCAGTATAAAACTCAGTGTTTCAGTAATAAGAACGTCATCGTCAACCAGTAGAAGTTGCGGTTTGGTAGGCTCGGGAAGTAGCGGTTTAGTTGGCTCGGGTACCATTCTCAAGGAATCACGTTGACGCAATATCACGTCACTCATTTATCGGAGCATCTAAACATATCATCTATTATGGCCTACATAAATCGTATGTAAAATAAAAATTTGCATGATTTTTCCACGTCTGTAGTTAGAGTGTGTCAGCGTTGCTTAATTTTTCAGTTTTTGAGATTAGTAAGATGGCTAATTTACAAGCTGAAGACCTAAAACGATTCTGAGTGTAGTATGCATGCCTTGTCTTAACCACCAGCGCTGGAGTATACTTCGCGTATAGCTATTTGTATCTAAACGGAAGAGTGCGCCAGCTTCATTAGCGCCGCCGAAGGCGCAACCCCCCCCGGAATCGCTCAGGCATAGATCGGGCCAGCCTTGATCCCTAAAGACCGATTGCTACAGGCTATTCTGGAGAGTGCTGATATGATTCGGCCACCGAAGGGGCACACGGAACAAAAGTTCTGTAATCTCTCAGGTAAAAAGGACAGAGGGGTGGAGCCATATTAATATGGCTCCACCTTTTTTATTTTGTAAAAACTATTTGTAATGAAAACGACATCGCTTAATCGAATCCACCGTATCATGAATGCAAAAATGGTTAACTTTGGTGGCTGGGAGATGCCCATACACTATGGTTCTCAGCTTGACGAACACCATAAAGTACGTAGTAACGCAGGCATGTTCGACGTATCACACATGCTCACGGTGGATATCAAGGGCGAAGGTGTACGTGATTTTTTACGACTACTAGTCGCCAACAACGTGGACAAGCTGACGCAACCTGGTAAGGCGCTTTATACCTGTATGCTCAACCCTAGAGGTGGGATAATTGACGATCTCATCATTTATTTCCTATCTGAATCGTGGTTCCGCATGGTTGTAAACGCAGGCACTGCCGACAAAGATATGTTGTGGGTACAGGCCCGGAGCGATGAACTTGTACCCGGACTGGAGATTACCCCACGCCGAGATCTTGCTATGATAGCAGTGCAGGGTCCGAATGCCCGCGCTAAGGTTTGGCAAGTTATTTCTGGGGCTCATGCTGCAACAGAAAATTTAAAATTTTTCCAGGCAACCACATTCAACAAATATTTTATTGCCCGCACCGGTTACACTGGGGAGGATGGTTTTGAAATCATACTGCCTGCCAGTGATGCTACAGATTTATGGGATGCGCTCCATGCCGTAGGCGTGGCACCTGCAGGACTCGGTGCACGCGACACGTTACGACTTGAAGCTGGCATGAATCTTTACGGTCAGGATATGGACGAAACTACCAGCCCACTGGAATCAGGGTTGACCTGGACTGTTGATTTAAAAAGTGAGCGTAATTTCATAGGCAAGAGAGCACTTCTAGAAACACCGGTGAAAAACCAATTATTTGGCCTACTACTGCTAGATCGAGGCGTATTACGTAGCCACCAAAAAGTCTCTACGCAACATAGTAAAGAAAGAGACGAAGGCGAGATTACCAGTGGCGGTTTTTCGCCTACACTAAATGCATCTATTGCGCTTGCGCGGTTGCCATTACAAGTATCTGCTGGTGAAGAAGTACAGGTATTGGTGCGAAACAAGATGCTACGGGCAAGAGTATTGAAGTATCCATTCGTCCGGAACGGAAAAAGTTTAATTTAATTTGAATTGGATTGAATTGAATTGAATTATAAAGCGACATTATTTAATTTTGGAGCATAAACATGAATATTCCAACCCATCTTAAATACACTAAATCCCACGAATGGATAAGACTTGAAGAAGACGGTACGGCCACGATCGGCATTACGCACCATGCCCAGGATTTACTGGGAGACATGGTGTTTGTGGAAATCCCGCAAGTTGGACGTCAGCTTAAGCAGGGAGAAGAATGCGCTGTAGTCGAATCGGTTAAAGCAGCTGCCGACGTGTACGCGCCCATCAGTGGAGAAGTAATTGCAACCAATTCTGAGCTTGAATCTGCGCCAGAAAAAATCAATCAGGATACCTACTTAGCATGGCTGTATAAATTAAAACCTTCCACCACAGACGACCTAAGTAAACTACTCGACGCAACGGAATATCAGAAGGTACTGGAAAACGAAACACATTAATAAAGTTGTGACAGGAGAAAAATAAAGTGTAGGTATAATCTTCATACTTTGTCTTCTAGTTCTCACATTAAAATGCCTCATTACACACGATTCACGGAAACAAACTATGCCGTTCATTCCGCATACTGAAGAAGATGTAACTGCGATGCTTGCAAGCATCGGTGCAAACACCATTGAAGACCTGTTCGATGAAATTCCTCCTGCTTTAAAAAGTGGGATCTTAAAACAGGTACCACCAGGCTTGAATGAGATGGAAACCTCCAGGCTGATGTTGGAGCGAGCGGAAACGGATGGGCGATATCTCAATTTTATTGGTGCAGGCGCTTACGAACATCACATTCCTGCCGCAGTATGGCAGATTACCACCCGAGGTGAATTTTATTCCTCTTACACTCCATATCAGGCGGAAGCAAGCCAAGGTACACTGCAACTACTTTACGAATACCAAACCATGATGGCATCACTCACTGGCATGGATGTGTCAAACGCAAGCATGTACGATGGCGCTTCCGCACTAGCTGAGGCAATATTGATGGTGGTACGCACACATAAGAGCTCACGTCGGGTGCTGATGCCATCCACCATTCATCCAGTTTACCGCAAGGTAGTAAACACCATCGTAAAGAACCAGAGGGTTGAAATCATAGAAGTTCCCTACTGCGCAGAATGTGGGCACACACTCGTAGAAAGTCTTGCATCCTGGGCAGGCCAGGACATTGCAGCGCTGATAATTCCTCAGCCAAATTTCTTTGGCGTGCTCGAACAGGTTGACGCACTCACTGATTGGGCACACAACAACAACGCACTGGCTGTCGGCGTAGTCAACCCCTTAGCACTAACAATGCTTACCCCACCTGGTGAATGGGGTAGCAATGGCGCAGATATGGCAGTGGGCGAAGGCCAGCCATTAGGCATTCCGCTCTCCAGTGGTGGACCGTATTTTGGCTTTATGGCGTGCAAGCAGAAATTAGTGCGGCAAATGCCAGGACGTATCATTGGCCGCACAACGGATCTCGACGGAAAACCCGGCTTTGTCCTAACGCTTCAGGCACGTGAGCAACATATTCGTCGCTCCAAAGCTACTTCCAACATCTGTACCAATCAAGGATTGATGGTTACCGCCGCCACCATTTATATGGCCTTGGTAGGGCCAAAAGGGTTACAACGGGTAGCCGAGCAATCCCATGCTAATACCTTGGCTCTTATAGGACAACTAGAAACTTTGAAGGGAGTAAAAAGAGCTTTTAGTGGACCATTGTTTCATGAGGCAGTGGTTACACTGCCAATGCCAGCAGAAAACATGTTGCAAGCACTCAAGATGCAAGGGATACTAGGTGGGTTGGATCTGAAGGAATATTATCCGGAGCTTGGTAATGCTGTACTAGTGTGTGCTACTGAAACCAAGATACCAGCTGATTTAAGAAAGTACACGGAGTATCTGGGGAGGGCATTAGCCGAACAAGATACGTCTGCGTTTAACCCAACGTAATCTTGATTGATTTTTAATCACTTTCACTTAAGGAGAAAAATATGGTCACCTTTGCAGGCAACTCTACCAGAGTAGAAGGCACCTTTCCAAAAATGGGTACTAAAGCACCAGACTTTTCACTGGTGGACAAAGATTTGAACGATGTTTCACTGGCAAATTTTGCTAATAAGAAAAAAATACTTAACATCGTCCCTAGTCTGGACACACCGGTCTGCGCCATTTCTACCCGTAAGTTTAACGAAAAAGCCAGCAATTTGAGCAATACTGTAGTGCTAATAATTTCTGCCGACCTACCTTTTGCAATGAGCCGATTCTGCAATACTGAAGGTCTAGATAAAGTAGTAGTATTGTCCACCATGCGTGGTGCGGATTTTATGAAGAATTATGGCGTTGCCATTACTGATGGTCCTTTAGCTGGCGTCACAGCACGTGCTGTTGTAGTGTTGGATGAAACCGACAATGTGGTTCATGCTGAACTGGTGTCAGAAATAAAGGACGAGCCTAACTATGAAGCGGCTTTAGCTGCTTTGAGATAACATTAACCAAAGAGGCGAGAGACTTTATCATGCTGATATTTGAACACTCACGCCCTGGAAGACGAAATTATTCACAATTTCCAGCGACTGAAACAAAAATCAGAAATATTCCACAGAACCTGGTGCGCAAAACACCACCGCTACTACCAGAAGTCTCTGAAATGGACGCAGTGCGTCACTATACCCGACTGTCGCAAAAAAACTTTTCGATAGACACAGAGTTTTATCCGCTTGGTTCTTGCACAATGAAATACAATCCACGTGTATGTAACTCATTAGCCATGCTGCCACAATTTCTGGCACGACACCCACTTGCACCAGAAGATACTGGTCAAGGTTATCTTGCGTGCATGTATGAATTGCAGGAAATACTCAAGGATGTGACCGGCATGGCGAGTGTAAGCCTTACGCCAATGGCCGGTGCGCAAGGTGAACTTATTGGTGTGTCGATGATACGTGCTTATCATGAATCACGCGGGGATCATGCTCGCACTGAAATTATCGTGCCTGATGCTGCCCATGGCACCAACCCTGCAACGGCGGTGATGTGCGGCTACAAGGTAATGGAAATCTCCACTGACAAGGAAGGTGATGTCGACATGGACGCTTTGAAAGCAGCAGTAGGTCCGCAAACAGCGGGGTTGATGCTAACCAACCCATCCACACTTGGTGTGTTCGAGAAAAACATTACTGAAATGAGTAGAATCGTCCACAAGGCAGGCGGGTTGTTATATTATGACGGAGCAAACCTGAATGCGATACTAGGCAAGGTAAAACCTGGCGATATGGGCTTTGACGTAATTCACATAAACCTTCACAAAACATTTTCTACTCCGCATGGTGGGGGAGGCCCAGGTTCAGCCCCAGTGGGAGTTGCAAAACGGCTGTTTCCGTTCATACCCGTACCAATAGTGGGATTGGAAAAAGGAAAGTATCGCTGGCTGACAGAAAAAGAGATACCACAATCCATCGGCAGATTTTCAGCGTATATGGGAAATTCCGGCGTATTGTTACGCGCATATATCTATGCACGTTTGCTAGGAGCAGAAGGCATGCATCGGGTAGCCGAGTTTGCCACACTCAACGCCAATTATTTGATGACAGAATTGAGAAAAGTGGGATTTGAAATTGCTTATCCCACTCGCCGAGCTAGCCATGAATTTATTATTACGCTAAAAAATCTGAAAGAAAAAACCGGTGTAACCGCTATGAATGTAGCTAAGCGATTGTTAGATAAAGGCTATCATGCCCCTACTACCTATTTTCCGCTGCTGGTTCCGGAATGCCTGCTTATAGAGCCGGCCGAAACCGAATCCAAGGAAACCCTTGATGCCTTTGTTGTATCCATGAAGGAAATCATGACAGAAGCTCACACACAACCAGAAATAGTAAAGGGTGCGCCCCACACTACCCCTGTACGAAAATTGGATGATGTCAAAGCCGCACGTGAACTGGATTTAACCTGGAAACAGTAAAGGTATGATGGAATGAGGACTAATCATCGTATCCTCGATTCCATTAAAACAACCCTCTCCCCGAAGTCAGTAACTATACCACTACCGCCATTCGGCTTTCTGATATTGCACTAAATAACTATGCATACACTCATTTGCGGATCCATTGCCTACGACACAATCATGGTGTTTCACGATTATTTCAAAAATCATATCTTGCCGGAAAAGATCCATATTCTGAATGTCTCTTTTTTAGTTCCAGACATGCGGCGGGAATTTGGTGGCTGCGCCGGCAACATCGCCTATAACCTGCAAATGATAGGTGGCGCCCCACTCATCATGGCTGCAGTGGGCGATGACTATCAACCGTATGCTCATCGGTTGGAAAAATTAAACCTGGCACAAACCCATGTCCGCCATGTGAAAGATACATTCACCGCGCAAGCATTCATCACTACTGATTTGGCAGATAACCAAATCACCGTATTTCACCCTGGCGCAATGAATTTTTCACATCAAAATCATGTGGCTGACGCAAAAGACGTAGGGCTAGGCATTATTTCTCCGGACGGGCGTGACGGCATGGTACAACATGCGCGCGAGTTCTATGAATCTGGAATTCCTTTCTTGTTCGACCCTGGTCAAGGATTACCAATGTTTAATAGTGAGGAGTTACTTGATTTTATAAAAAAAGCTGATTACATCACGGTTAACAACTATGAAGGCCAGTTACTACAGGAACGTACCGGATACACACTGGAAGTACTAGCAAAACTCGTCAAAGGATTGGTCATCACAAAAGGACCACAAGGATCTGTTATTTACTCCGATGACAAACAAATTGAAATTCCATGTGTTAAGTCAGATGTGCAGGTTGACCCAACGGGATGTGGCGACGCCTACCGTGCGGGACTACTTTACGGCATCGCTAATGAAATGGATTGGCAAACTACCGGGCAGCTTGGCTCGCTTATGGGAGCGTTGAAAATAGCACAGCGCGGGGGACAAAATCACAGCTTTAGTAGTGATGAAATTGGTCAGCGCTATTTTGAGGCCTTCGGTAACCGAATTCTATAAAAGTTACTACACGAAAGAGGTGAATATTCTGTTGAGTCTGCTGAAAGGCATATTCGTGACTGTTATTGGGTAAGCTAATGTTAATTTTAAGGGAGAATTATAGTTGCTGCGTGTTTCTCGCCAGTAATGTATTACAGAAATACTGCTAGCCCATCTCTCAAGACTTTTCACCATTATTGATGTGATAATAGGATATGAGTAACACCACAACTAGCAAACTGACACAAACTTATCGTGTCATTCGCCTGCTGCTTCACATCATTTCTGGATTGGTGCAATCGGCATTTTATCCACATGTCAGCCCACCAGTTCAAAAACGTATGGCGAAAAAATGGTCAGCGGATTTGCTTGCAATTCTCTGTATCAGATTACGCTTCAGTGGCGCTCTACCTGTTGCGAAGAATCAGCCAGTAATGCTAGTAGCCAATCACGTTTCTTGGTTAGATATCTATTCTCTGATAACAGTGTGCCCTGCCCGTTTCGTTGCAAAATCAGAAATTCGCGACTGGCCATTGTTCGGCTGGTTAAGCCGAAATGTAGGAACTTTGTTCATCGAGCGTGCAAAACGCAGAGATATTACTCGCATTAATCGGGACATTGGTAATGCACTGACTCTTGGGGACTGGGTCGCGATATTCCCGGAGGGTACAACCGGTGACGGCAGCATACTTCAGCATTTCCATGCATCATTATTACAATCTGCAGTAGCAGTCGAGGCTTTGCTACACCCAGTAGCAATCCGTTACTACGATGCGTCAGGAGAAGTCAGTAAAGCAGCTGTATACGTGAGCGTTTCTTTACTTGGATCATTGCGACGAATACTTCAGCAGCCGTGGATTAATGTTGAACTGATCTTCCCTGATCCTGTCAACAGCAATGGAAAAAACCGACGGGAACTTGCACGTATTACTGAGCAGGCCATTGCTAATGCGCTGTCCCTTCCAATACCGCACAAGGTACCTGGAAAATCTTCTTATCCTCCAATCGAATAGCTGTAAGGTTTCCGCCCCACATACAGCCTGTATCCAAGGCAATCAGATTGTGTCTCACCTCCAGAGCCAGTGCCGACCAGTGACCACAAATAATAGTTACTTCCCTGCTAACACGATTTGGTACCTCGAACCAAGGCAAGTAACCGGCTGGAATATCTTGCACCCGACCCTTGTAAGTAAAATCCATTTTTCCATCAGAAGTGCACACACGCATACGCGTCATAGCATTGACGATCACCCGCATACGATCGTAACCTTTGAGATCGCTGCTCCAATGATCAGGCTGATTGCCGTATATATGAGAACAAAATTTACGAAAATTATTTCGGTTCTCATCACGCAAAACTGATTCGACTTCCTGTGCAAGCTGTGCAGCTAGCGCTACACTCCATGAAGGTAATAAGCCAGCATGCACCATGACGTATTCATCGTCCACATACAATAATCTCTGAGAGCGTAACCAATGGAGCAACTCGTCTCGGTCAGGTGCATTTAGAATGTCCTGCAGAGTGTCGCCAGGACGCGCTCTGGCATAACCTTCTGCAACCATGAGCAGGTGCAAATCATGATTACCAAGTACCACGACCACTGCATCACTTACCGTTCTGAGAAAACGCAATAGAGACAGTGAATTTGGACCACGATTAACAATATCCCCTACCAACCACAATTTGTCTTTTGGATTAAAACTGATCAGATCAAGGAGCTGCTTAAACTCATTGTAACAACCTTGTAAATCGCCGATTGCATAAGTAGCCATGAATAATACACCCTACCAAAAATAAGGGGCAGTCTGAAGCCGCCCCTTCCTTTATATGTATGTAATTTCCCCAGGACTTATTTTACCTGACTCACCATGTAATCCACCACCGCCATGACATCGACATCGGACAAACTGACGTTACCACCTTTGGCAGATCGACGTCTTACCTTTGATTGTACTGTTGTAAAGCGTGTCTTTCCCACTCTTTATGCGCTGTGCCCACGCCTACTTATCCCCTAGCCTAGGCGCACCTGCAGTCCAACTTGCGTGGGAAAAGCGCGGCTAGCTGTGTAGACTACTTGACCTTGTCTGTGTCACCAGAAACCGCAACTAAAGATACCATGGCCGCTGCCTGGCCAGCTTCTTCCTTTAGTTTCTTGCCTGCTTGTGGCAAGGTACTTGTGAGTACTAACGAACCTCCCGGCTTAAGTCGCTTTGCTATGGCCTCTCCTGACAAAACAGGATCATTTTTATCAGCGGAAATACCTCCGGATGAGAACTGGGCCAGCAGTATGATGATCGTGATCAGAAACACAAAAGCAGCCAGAAGAACCGTAATCAACTGTTTGGGTGTCTTAATGCTCGAGGAGTTTTTGCAGTATCGCGCACAATAAACCTTTCGATATAGCCTATGAGGGTGCGCTAGAATTACATATCTTCATACTATTTGATACAAAAATGCATATAACCACGTTGAACGGAGAGCACAGTTAAATGTGCTATTGTTACCATATTGATACCTGCTACATAATCTGATACCTGCTACACAATCTCATAGCGCCCATAGCTCAGATGGATAGAGTACCGCTCTCCGAAGGCGGGGGTCGCACGTTCGAATCGTGTTGGGCGCACCAGTTAGGGATAAAAGTAGGCAACTTGATTTAAGTTACCTACTTTTATATTCTGCAATGTTTCATCCAATGCTACTTAGCTGCACCAAAGGGGAAGCTACCCTATTCGGAAGATGGCGACACTAAGTTAGGAGATTCGCAATTTATTATTTGGCATCTGAAAACGAATAATAATGATCTGGATAAAGGCCTAAATAAAACAGATCTGGCGCTGTCCTTGGCAATGCAACGATTGCTTGAAGAGCATTTATTTTGGGCTACAATGTATTCGCGATGGCGATACACGGACACAAACTGGCAAGTCAATAAAAAGCTATTTGGGGTAATGCCACCCGTCATTTGCGACATAGCGGCTGCTTATTTTCGAAATAAAATCAAGAAGCAGATTTATGGGCATGGTATAGGACGACATAAGACTGAAGAAATCTTCAAGCTTGGCATGCTGGATATTGATGCACTATCAGCTTGTTTAGGTGACAAGAAATATTTCCTAGGCGAACAGCCAACTACCTTGGACGCCAGCGCTTTTGGAATTTTGATTAATACTTTTGGGCGCCCAATCGAATCACCGCTGAAGGAATGTGGTTTATCAAAAGACAATTTAACGAATTTTGTTACCCGCATCAAGGCGCACTTTTATCCAGATTTGTAAACGGTTTAATGCCATATGCTAGGGCGTATACAACAGAAGAAAGGGGAAATCTAGTATGTCTTCAGTCTCTGAATTGTCCACAGCACCTAGTTTTTTTAGATTGAGCAATCAGGAAAAGAGGTATACAAAATTCCCTCTGGAGAGCCGCCTACTGGTTGATTAATTTGGTAATTCAAGCGATACTCGCGGTACTAGAAAGGGGGTGGGCGCTAGTTCGATTAGTATATGTAAACTGGCGATAGAGTCATGGCGTTAAGTAGAGTACGGCCATTAGGATTTGCCCCGTCCTATTAATTACGGATATTTTTTCTTGAAGGAAGAACTATGAAACATCCCATGACATATGCAATTGTTGCTGCTGCACTATTTGCATTTCTTTCCGGAAGCGTTACTGCTGCTGACCCAAAGTTCGAGGGTCGAAAGAAGTGTAGCTCGTG
>SMVB01410069.1_pt1 | contig 22535 bp, 14 predicted proteins | sample 2456461 | NCBI WGS metagenome assembly SMVB01 (sample SAMN11095934, study PRJNA526329) | marine sediment metagenome | biome: Marine sediment; feature: Surficial sediment; material: Deep marine sediment; isolation source: Hadal surficial sediment | place: Pacific Ocean | collected 2014-05 | depth...
ATTTGGGTATATAATTGGCATTATATTCCGGATTTAACACCTTTGGAACAGGTGCATTTATTGTTTTTCTCCACGATTCCAACATGGTCAACAATTCTTTTGCTTTTACTGGATTGGATTGCGCAAGATTATTCCTTTCTCCTAAATCACTATTTAAATTGTATAATTCTAAACCACCATCTTCAAAATACTGGTGTAATTTCCAATTATTATAGAGGATTGTTGACCCGGGCCGGGTTCTAAATAAGAGATCACGACCATCATCATCTTTTGAATTGTAGGCCTGTAAATATATGGGGAAATGCCAATAAAGGGCTCTTTCCTGAATTTTTTTGCCTTGAAGCAAGGGCATGATATCAACACCATCCAAAATTTTATCAGGCAGATTGACATGGAGCATTTTCATAAACATAGGAAATAAATCCATATTTACAATGGGGGTATCGTTGGTTGATCCGGCTTCAATTATTTCTGGCCACTTAAAAATATAAGGAACCCTTGTTCCTCCTTCATAGTAAGATCCCTTGCCCGCTCTTAATGGATCCTGAGTTGAAATGGATCGAATGCCTCCATTATCCGAAGTAAAAACAATTATAGTATTTTTGGTTAAATTCAATTTATCTAATAATTGGAGCAATCGTCCAATATTGGTATCTACGTTTTCAACCATAGCTGCAAATACTGGATTATCCTGTCCATCACGTCCTCCTTTTTCTTTATATTTTTGAATTAAAGCCTCTTTACCCATTAGGGGCGTATGTACGGCATAATAAGGTAAGTATACAAAAAATGGAATGTGTTTATTATCCTTTATAAATTGTATGGTTTCAGAAGTCAATCTGTCGGTTAAGTTTTCACCAACAGGAGCAATTTCTAAATTCGGTTTTCCATTATATGGAGCGGTATAACCATTTTTACCGGGGCTACCGGAACTATTTCCGCCAATATTAACATCAAACCCGTCATTTAAAGGGTTTTTAGTAATATGCCACTTTCCAAATGTTCCTGTTTTATATCCTGCCATTTTAAACATTTCTGCCATCGTAAGCATTTCATCGGATATATGTTGGGTATTTGCAATAGGTATGATTTTTCTGGTCTTGGTATGCCCTCTATCTGAGTTTGCTACCGTATACACACCATGCCTTGGTGTATTTTGCCCGCTCATCAAACAAGCCCTGCTGGGTGCGCAATTGGCAGCTGCCGCATATCCCTGGGTAAATACCATTCCTTCTTTTGATAATTGGTCGATATTGGGAGTTTCATAATAGGTACTCCCCATAAAACCAACATCTTTCCATCCCAGATCATCCACATTGATCAACACCACATTGGGCTTTTGATTTTGGGCGTATATACCTGAAATATTACACAACAATAGCATTAGAATGCAAAGGGTTTTTAAATTGTCAAATACGTGCATGTTTATAATAATAATTTTTATTAGTGAAACCCTATTTTGACAATCCGCCGGTTGGCGGAGCGGTCAAAATAGATGGTTGAACTAACCCCGCCTTTTCGGCGGGGTCCGGGTTCAATACCCCGACCCTTGAGTCGATTCCTTTTTAGGGTCCAGGGCTTGCCCTGGGGTTTAATGCCTTTTATTATGTTTCCAGAAGATCTAATTTAAATAAGACCCTTCTATTTTGGATTTAGAAAAGCTTGCTGTCCAAACTTAAATACTTCCGAAGGAGTTCGAGCCTCTTTTAAAATAATTTCCATTTGTTTTATGATTTCAGGATGTTCAGCTGCTAAATTATTTTTTTCTCCTATATCCTTTGATAAATCATACAATTCCAAAGGGGCATCAGGATTTTTTAATACATTGTATTTTACCCCTTTCCAATCATTCATTCTTACTGCTTGCCGGCCACCCCTTTCATGGAATTCCCAGTATAGATATTCATGATTTTTCTGATCGCTTTGATTTCCTAAAAGAACCGGTAAAAATGAAATGCCATCAATATTCTCGGGCTTTTCCATTCCTGCAATTTCTGTAAAAGTTGGAAATACATCCCAAAATGCTGATACATGGTCAGATGTACTATTGGCTTTTATTTTATGAGGCCATTTTACGATCATTGGTACCCGAATCCCACCTTCATATAAATCTCGTTTCGTACCTCTTAATGGTCCATTGCTATTAAAATATTCTGGATCAGCTCCACCTTCTGTATGAGGACCATTATCTGAAGTAAAAATAATAATGGTATTGTCTGCTATTCCCAACTCATTAACTTTAGCTACAATTTCACCTACCTGTTGATCCAATAGATCGATCATGGCAGCAAAAGCGGCATGGCTTTCATTTTGAGATTCATAAGCTCCCTTTCTATAATTGGGGCCCTCATCATACCCTTTATATATTTTTTCAGGGTTAAATTTCCCTCTGTATTTCTTCATCAATTCCTCAGGTGCCGCCAATTCAGCATGTGGGATTATAGAAGGGACATATAAAAAGAAAGGATTGTCTTTATTCTGCTCTATAAATTCCAATGTTTTTTCATGGATAATTTGAGGCCCATAAATTCCCTTTTGTTTGCCTGAATTTTCAGGGAGAACAATAGAATCTTTATTCGACCATAAGTGATATGGATAATAGTGATGTCCCAATCTTTGACAATTATAGCCATAAAAAACATCAAATCCCTGGTTAATTGGATCGCCTTCTGAACCTGGAAAACCGAGTCCCCATTTACCAAAAGCACCTGTTTTATATCCAGCTGACTTTAATGCTTCGGCTACCGTAAAAGTTTCATCCGGTATTGGGTATTGTCCTTCGGGTTTAATTTCCTTATTTCCCCGTACAACCGTATGGCCGGTATGCATACCCGTCATTAAAGCCGATCTAGAAGGAGCACAAACTGTGCTTCCTGAATAATGCTGGGTAAACAACATGCCTTCTTTAGCTAGTTGATCAATATTTGGCGTTGAGAATTTTTCTTGCCCATAGCAGCTTAAATCTCCATATCCGAGATCATCTGCCAGGATATAAATGATGTTTGGTTTATTTTGAGGTGAGATACCTTCACTTTTTAACAGATCAATTTGTTTTTTTTGATTCTTTTCACAACCAAGAAAAACACCGAGTGAAAGAACAAAAACCAATAATTTTAATATATTCATAAATAGTTATTTTATTTTTTTAATAAGCTCAACATTATCCGGCCAGGGTACCAATTGATTGGTTTCCGTTAGCGTGGGCATTTGAGCATCAACACTTCTAAGATAGGTACCCAATTCTTTTGATAGTTCCATAACTTTACTTTTCTCCGTGTCATACAAATTGGTCGTTTCACCAATGTCATTGTAGATATTGAATAATTCAAAACTTTGATCCCTATGGTAATAAATCAATTTCCAATCTTCTTTTCTTATCGTACTTGTGGCTCCAATTCCAGGACCTGTAGGCCCCCAATTATTTGGATAATGCCAGAATAAAGCTCTTTCAGGATCACTATTTTCTTTTCCTTTTAAAATAGGTATAAAACTTTTACCGTCAACCTTTTGAATTGTTTGAACATCTGAAATATTTGCCATTTCAAGAATTGTTGGGAAAAAATCTTCGATGATTACTTTTTGATCCGTTTGTGAGTTGGCTTTTGTAATTCCCGGCCATTTGACCAACATAGGTTCTCGAATACCCCCTTCATGAACAGAACCTTTACCGCTAGACAATGGTTTATTATGCGTGTGCTTCTCACCTCCTCTTGCAACAGCACTTAAACCTCCATTATCCGACATAAATAAAATGATGGTATTATCTGCAATTCCTTTTTTATCCAGGTGATTCATCAAATCACCCAAACTTTTGTCCATGCCTTCTATCATGGATGCATATTTTGCTTCGGTTGAATCCAAACCCATTTCAAAATACTTTTGTTGAAATCTCGGATCTCCTTGAATGGGCGTATGCACCGCATAATGCGCCATATACAGATAAAATGGTTTTTGCTGATCAATTGCCTGATCCATTGCCAAAATAGCCTCCCTTGTCAAAGCTTCTGTTAAAAATATATCTTCTCCATGATATTTTGTCAATCCCGGTACATCCCAAATGGTATCTTTTCTTTTGGAATTTTTAAAACTTTTTAAACCGTAATAGCTTCCCGGAGCTCCTGCTGCATGTCCACCAATATTGATTTCAAAGCCTAAATTCATAGGATTTGCACCCGGAGTTCCAATAGCTCCAAAATGAGCCTTACCTGTATGGATCGTCAAATATCCGTTGTCTTTTAAAATTTGAGGTAAAGGGGTTATATGAACTGCCAATTCTATACTATCCGTGGGTTGGGCTCCGTTGAGATTCCATTTCGGCATTTGCAGGCCTTTTGGTGGCTTAACCATATATTTATTTCTCTTTAAGGTCCAATTGGTTACCCTATGTCTTGCTGCATTCATTCCGGAAATTAAACTAACTCTGGTGGGCGTACAGACCGGAGTGGCATATGCTTGGGTAAATTTCATACCCTCACTTGCCAATCTTTCCATATTTGGCGTCTGATATAGTTTATTCAAAGGCGTTGTTTCTTTCCAAAAAGGAACCGATGTGTCCTGCCAACCCATATCATCGACCATAAACAAAATGATATTTGGCCTATCCGTTTTTGGTTCAATCGAAATCTCCTTCCCGGCCTTTTCCCGACAGGAAAATATACTCACTAAGACCAACAATTGAAAGAAATATGTAAAGCTCCACTTCATAATTTAATTTATTATTTAAGAACTTTGGCATAATTGATACCCAAAGAATCCCAATGCTGTTGAATTTTTTTAAGCGCTATTTTAAACGACTCATAATTTTTATTTGCCAAATTTGTCCATCCCACTTCTGCATAGGCCGCTAATCTAGGATAGGTTTGATAGGCAACATCATTATTGGTGGGCGTCCATTCTGTCCACATCTGACAACCCAACCCATAAACATTTTTATGAAATTTTTGATCTAAACCTTCAGGAATGGGGTCAAAACCATAAGCTTTTTTAAGACTGATACTTTTATAATTATAATCTAAATAGGTATTGCTATGTAAAGAATTCACAATACCATAGCCTTTTTCTGCAGCCTCTGTGGCCAGATCCAAACTACCTTTCCAAAAATGAACGACCACATTTTTTGCCAATTCAGTTTCTGCCTCTTTATCATCTTTCTTTTCTTCAAATCCTTTATGAATGTTTTTACCCATGATCTCATTCCATCCCATCATTCTTCTTCCATTTGCTTCAATAAATTTGGATATTCTATTGATAAAGTAAATTTGCAGATCGGCTTCTGTATTCAATCCTTTTTCTTGCATATATTTCTGAACATGTTCAGATTCTTCCCATACTTTATATCCTACTTCGTCGCCTCCAATATGAATCACTTCCGATGGAAATAAGTCAAATAATTCCAATAAAACGTCCTTTACAAATTTTTCTACTTCCGGCTTTGTTACATCATAATTATCATAATGTCTTCCAAATTTCACAGGGACATCAATTTCTTTACCGGCTGTTCCCAACCATGGATAGGCCGCAATGGCAGCACTTGAATGTCCCGGCATTTCGAATTCAGGTACAATGGTAATATTTCTTTGCGCTGCATAAGCTACGATATCTTTGATTTGTTCCTGGGTATAATATCCACCATGGGGTTCCCCAGATGTTTTACCGCTTTTCCAGGTTCCTATTTCCGAATCCTTTCGCATAGAACCAATTTCTGTCAACTTAGGATATTTTTTAATTTCTATCCTCCATCCGGCATCATCTGTTAAGTGCCAATGAAAAATATTCATTTTAAGCAAAGCCATTTGATCCAGAATTTGTTTTACGAAGGTTTCCCCTTGAAAATATCTTGATTCATCAAGCATATAAGCTCTCCAACCAAACCTTGGAGCATCTTCAATGATAAGGGTTTCAATTTCATGATCAGAACTAATTAACTGTCGCAAACTCTGAATTCCATAAAACCAACCTGAAAATCCCGAGGCTATAATCTCAATATTATTAGTCGTTACCGTTAACCAATAGGCTTCTTTCTCTAAAGATGTATCTTCTATAAACTGTATTGTTGCTTGGACATCATTTTCTTTCAATACAAGATTAATTTTAGTTTCATTATAAATCATATCTCTCATTTGTCCGGCAACTTTTTCGCTCCTTTCAGAAAATGATATTGACATTTTATTGTTCAGCTTAAACGGCTTATTATCATCTATTATTACATGATTTGGTTGAGGAATTATAGAAATATTTTCTTGAGCATAGGCTGTCTGTACTATTGACATTAGTAAGAGGAATAAAAGCTTAATAGGAATTGTAATTTTCATAACGGAAAAGACTGTTTTTTGTAAGAGTTTAATTTATTGCTTGCCAAATTTAATATAATCTTATTCTACTAAATAGTGTCTGGTCGAAAATACATCAAAATTAATAATCGCCTGTTTCCGAACAGACACTTCTATATAATATTTTCAATAATCGGAGCCAAGTGTAATGATTACCAAATTCATCAACTATTTTCACACTCTTTTTCCTTTCTACTGCGTTAAAATTTTCAACCGTAGCGGTGCTATGCTTTCAAATTTTGACTTATACAAAGAAAAAATAGCAACAAAAATTTAGTTAATCAATTTAGTAATCACCACACTAGTTCACTTCTTTTACAAGATCTAATCCAGTCTTCCATTTCTAATTCTAATTCACGGGCTATTTTAGGTTCTTGTAAAATAAGATTTCGCTGTTCCTGAGGGTCATTTTTTAAATGATACAATTCATAGGGTACGGCCTTACCATTCTTGATCAATTTATATTCATCAGTAACCCAAGATTTTTTGTTGGGATACTGAAAACCAATGGGTTTATTTCTTTTGCGCTGAGTACCATCAATAATACCTGTTATATCCATTCCATCCAATACTCGTTTCTTATTGAGTTTTAATTTTAGCATTTTGGCTATTGTAGGTAAATAATCACTGGTAACTATGGGAACATTCGTATTTGATCCCTGACTTATTTTTGCCGGCCAAACGCAAAATGCCGGCACCCGTAAACCTCCTTCATACAAGTCCCTTTTCTTTCCTCTAAATAACCCTGCAGAACCAGGAGTTCGTAATTCCGGACCATTATCTGAAGCAAACCAAATCATGGTATTTTCATTAGCGTTTTGTTGCATTAAAAAATCTTTAAGTCTACCTATCTGTTCATCCATGGCGGTAATACTTCCATAATACAACTGTTCCTGATGCGTATAATCTTTGTAAAGCTCTCTGTGATCTTTATCAGCTACTACAGGTAAATGTGGGGTATGAATCCAAATTACCGTAAAAAAAGATTGATCACGAAGGATGGATTTTCGCATAAAGTTAATGGCTTGATCCATGATCAATTTGGTATTTTCTCCTTTAAGAATTTCCGTTTTTGGTTTTTCTTCAACATCAATCCAATAAGAGGTTCCGTAGAATTTAGTTTCCTGCCCATTTTCAATAGCCGACCAACCATAGCGCAGACTTTCACCCATGTCACTGTCAAATTGAACCGGATAGATCATTGGATCAAAAGTCGGTATTTTTGATTCTGTGACAAAATATTGATCAAAACCATGCATATCCGGAGTTGAATAATGATTCTTATCACCCGGTTTTCCTCTATTGGCGTCCTTTTCTTGAGTTGTTAAAGTCCCTAAATGCCATTTACCAAACATTCCCGTGGCATAGCCTTCGAATTTAAGCATTTCAGCCAGTGTAATTTCTTCCTTTTTTAAATGTCCGGTATTAGCGGTATAGATTCCTTGTCTGTAAGGATTTCTTCCCGTTAAACAACTGGCTCTTGTTGGGGAGCAAACTGGTGAAGCAGCATAAAATCTATTAAAAATAATTCCCTTGGATGCCATTTGATCCAAATGCGGTGTTTGAATAAGTTTATTACCATTAAATCCAACGTCTCCCCATCCCAGATCATCAGCCATGATTAATATGATGTTGGGTCTCTGATCTTTTTTCCTTTCCTTTTGAGAAAACGAATGAAGTGAAATCAGTATAAACCCCAACAAAACAGAAAACTTGGTAAATAATGTCATTTTATTTAATTGTTAATTGTCAAAGCGTAAAGCTTAATCATTATTCCAATGCTTCTTAAAAATCTCATGCATGACCGGATATTTGGAATCGTTATCACCCACTAAATTTCTTTGATGAATTAATTCTACTTTCATTTCACCAATAATATCAGCATATGCTGGATCATTATAAGCATTATGATCTTCTTTTGGATCATTTATCATATCATAGAATTCCCAAGCCGGTTCAGTAGATTCTTTTGAAGAACCTGTCATATCCAAGGATTGGCCATAGAAAAATGCCAATTTGTACTTGGCATTTCTAATTCCAAAATGTCCCGGTCGAACTGAATGGTTTGTCCAGTACCTGTAATAAGCCGTTTTTCTCCAATCTTCGGGTGTTTCTCCTCTTAGGTTTTGTCTAAAGCTTTTTCCCTGCATCGAAGCAGGAATTTCAACACCGGCATAATCTGCAAATAAAGCAGGAAAGTCAATATTCATTATAATATCATCCAATCGTTTCCCGGCTTCAATTTCTTTGGGGTAACGAATAACAAATGGCATCCGTAGTGATTCATCATAAATCAATCGTTTGTCAAAAAAGCCATGTTCTCCCAGAAAATATCCCTGATCGGCGGTATAGATCACCACTGTATTTTCAGCCAATCCATTTTCTTCTAAATAATCTAAAAGCCTGCCAATATTGTCATCAATGGCAGCTCCGGAACGCATAAAATCTTTTACGAATTTCTGATAGACTTCTTTACGTGCTGCAACGCTATCCAATTCCCGGGTATAAAAAGGCAATCCTGGATATTTGCACCACCATTTATCAGGATCATTAGATGCCTGTTCGTATCGAGAAGCTAATTGCTCTAATTTCTGGCCAATAAAACTTCTTCCGGTGGTTTCCGGAGAAAAATCGTAAAGAGATGCCGGCTCAGGAATCTCCACATCTTTATACAAATTATTATGTCTTTCCGGATAATCAAAAGGTTCATGAGTTGCCTTAAAATGTGTCATCAACATAAATGGTTTGGATCTATCAATAGTATCCAGCCATTTCATAGACAGATCAGTAACCACATCTGTCGAAAATCCCTTATGGACATCCCATTCCTTAGCAGGTTTGTGAAAATTCTTTTCAGTTCTTAAAATAGGATCCCAATATCGGCCCTGATTATGAAGTATATTATAATAGTCAAAACCTGATGGTTCTTTTTTTAAATGCCATTTTCCAATAATAGCAGTTTGGTAACCGGCTCCCTTTAACAATTTGGCAATGTTCAAACTGTCCGGACTCAGGGCATCTGATAAGGTATAAACACCATTCTTATTACTATACTGACCTGTTAAAATTGCTGCTCTACTGGGAACACAAATAGAATTGGTACAAAATGCATTGTTTAATACCATTCCTTCATCTGCCAATCTTGAAATATTTGGATTATGAACATAATCTTTTAAAATTCCTCCATAAATACCCCAGGCTTGAGACGTGTGGTCATCTGACATGATAAAGAGTATATTGGGTCTTGTTTCTTCAACTTCTTCTTTTTCAGTTTGACAAGCAAATGTAAGCATGAATGTTATTGCTAAAACTACCTTATTGAATGTATTGATTTTCATGTTTATATTTATTTTATAATAATTTCATCTATAAAGAACCATGCCTTATTCCCTGCACTTTGATGGCTTTTCGGGAGTTTCCCAATTCCATGAATACGAACCTTGATATATCTGTTTTTTTGTTGAACATTCAAGGATATTAAATCAATGATATTGTTTTTATGTTCAATTGATTTCGAGTCTTTTGACTTTTTCCCGGATGAATATACTTTTCCATCATTTGAAAAACTAACCTCAAATGAAACGGGACTGATAATCCAATTAGAAGGAGAATGGAAATACCCAATACTTATAGAAGATATATCCTTTATTTTTTTAAGGTCAATAATAAACTCCAAGTCTTTGCCTTCCTGCCCAATCCATTGTCCTGTACTATAATCCGAAAAACCACGTTTTCCATCCAATAAAACTTCTATATTTTTATATTTGGAATGCAAAGGTTTTGTTGAACTAATACTTCCGGATAGACCCAAGTGATCGATTCTTTCCATTTTTTTTGGAATGTCTGATGGTGAGCTAATCTCCCATGACAGATATTCTTCAATCAGTTCCTGAACTTTTTCAGGGTATTGGTTGACAAGGTTATTCATTTCAGAAACATCCTTACTCAAATCTGAAAGGAATAAGGCGTCTTTTTCTAAATCCAATGTTCCTTTATGAGAAGTATCTTTCCCATAACCAATCAATTTCCAATGGTCCTTTCTAACCGCCCATTGATTGCCATATTTCCAAAAGGCACCGGTACGCGGTGAATCTGTGTTCGGTTTTTGCATCATTTCAGAAAGATCCATCCCATCCAAGTCATTTGGAACTTTATCTAAACCACATAAACTGGCCAACGTTGGCATCCAATCCATGTTCATTAAAAACTGATCATTGACAATATGATCCGGCAGGGTATTTTTCCAACTTATTATTGTTGGGAGTCTTATTCCTCCTTCAAATAAACTGCTTTTTGCACCCCGATAAGGTCCGGAGTCTCCACCTCCATTAAAAGCACGGACTTCAGTTGAATACCCATTATCGGATTGATAGACAATAATCGTATTTTCTCTTATACCGAGCTCTTCCAATTTATCAATCAAAAAACCAATTCTTTCATCAATGGTTGAAATAAAAGCTGCATAATCGCCTCTGGGTTTTTCCATGTCCTTATAATATTTTCTCCATTTATCCGTGGGTTGATATGGGTAATGAGGCATATTGATGGCATAATACATAAAGAAGGGTTCACTTTTGTTGTCTTCCACATATTTTAAAGCCCGGTCAGATGCCAGATCAGGAAAATATTGACCCTCATAAAATACTTCTTTTCCATTTTCATATAGGTCATGAATATTGGGCCCGGCCCAAAAAAAGTAATGAGAATAATTGTCAATACAGCCTCTTAAATGTCCGAAAGAATAGTCAAAACCCTGAGCATTAGGCCCGGTTTCTTCACTCATTCCCAGATGCCATTTGCCAATATGACCTGTATGATATCCATTGTCTTTGAATAATTCTGCCAATGTATACTGATCTGCCGGCATGCCATGAGATCCCGGTGTATGACCTGTATTTCCTGGAACACCTGCATTTTGAGGGTACTTACCTGTAAGCAACGCTGCTCTTGATGGCGAACAAACCGGTGCCGCAACATAGGCCTGTGTAAAACGTATGCCTTCTTTGGCCAATTTATCGATGTTCGGAGAGTAAATATCATCTGATCCGTAACATCCCAAATCAATGGCTCCCTGATCATCTGTATAAATTACAATTACATTGGGTTTGGTATTTGATTGGGCCGTAACCTTGCTCAATGAAAAAAGTATCATTGAAAAGAATATATAATACTTCATTTTTTTAGCAATTTCAATTTTCACAATTCATAAGGTTTTGGCATGAATGTAGTTTCGGTATCATTATCAACATTTTCGCCCGGTGTACTTCTTCCATTGTCTACATAGGATTCCATCAATTTTGTTAAATCCTTAACAAGTTCCGGATGTTCTTTGGCGACATTATTTTTTTCGGCTATATCCTGTTGCAGGTCATACAATTGTAACAATGGTAATTTTTCTTCCCGAGCCCGTTTCGGTTTAGGATCTGACCATCCTCCTGAACCCGGACCAAATATTAATTTCCATTTTCCCTGTCTGATTGAAAAGGTTCCGTTAATGGAATGATGAACGGTTGCTTCCCTGACAGGTCCATCGATTTTTTCACCTTTTAACACCGGTAAAAAATTATAACTATCCTCAGCTGAATTGTTTGCAATTTCCTGATCAACTATCGCCCCAACTGTTGCCATTAAATCCGTTAAACAGGTGGTTTCATTTGAAAATGTACCTGCTTTAATTTTATCGGGCCATTTGACGATAAATGGAATCCTGTGCCCGCCTTCAAAAATATCGGCTTTATGACCTCTAAATTCATAACTCGATTGGTGTCCCAAAGCACTTAATTCTTTGATATCCGACTTAGGAGTTACACCATTATCACTGGTAAAAATGATTATGGTATTATCAGTAATTCCGTTTTTCTCAACAACATCCATAATTTGTTTTACCACATCATCCACCATTAAAACAAAGTCGCCAAAAGCACCAATTCCACTTTTTCCTTTGAATTGTTCTGTGGGCAAAATTGGCGTATGCGGTGCTGGTAAAGGAAAATACAAGAAAAAGGGTTCGTCTCCCTTGGCTTTACGATTAACATAATCCACAGCTTGATCTGCTAGGTGGAATAAGACCTCTTCATGCTTAAAATCATTGCCGATGGGCCCCTTTCTCCAAAAACCCTGGCCAGTTGTTCCATCAATGGAATCAATACTGCTTGCCGTAATATAATGATCTTTAATATAAAAATAAGGTGGAATATCTAAAGAGGCGGTGATAATATAGGACTCATCAAAACCATTGCCACTAGGTGTTCCTCCAATTCTTTCAGCATATTGCACCTGATCCAAACTGTCTTTGGCCCAATTGAGGCCCAAATGCCATTTCCCGACACAGGCCGTTTGATAGCCATTTTTTTTCAACATACTGGCTACGGTTTCTCTTTTGGGATCGATCAAGGCTTCACTATGACTCCATAACACTCCTTGTTTCATCGATGTCCTCCAAGCATATCTACCGGTCAATATGCCGTATCTCGTTGGTGTACAAACAGCAGAACCACTGTGAGCATCTGTAAATGACATTCCTTGACTGGCCAATTGATCGATGTTGGGTGTTTTTATTTTTGAGTTCTCATTTAAATAAGAAACATCACCATATCCCATATCATCAGCAAGTATATAAATGATATTTGGATTTTGATTTTTTTCAACCTTCTCTTTCTGACAAGAAATGGTCATAAAACTGATGAATATTACTGTAATCTGGATTAATCGCTTCATTATGATATTTTAATGGATGGTGAATAAATTTGAATGGCTAAAATTTGATGAATAAAATCCATCATGCTAAAATGAAATAATTTACATTCCAATTTGCCAAGTTATAAAATTAATTGAATACAGTTCTTATAAATATAATTTTAGACGAAAGACATTTATTATGATCTATAAGACCAATCTTTTATTTATTTTAATACATTTACCCAAACAAATATTCAATTTTACTATGAATTTGATCTAATATATGTAACTATGACGAGAATTATTAATCTTTTATGCATTTTTATTGTCAGTATCATCTTTTATTCATGCAGGGAACAAAAGGAAGTGAAAATTGATAGAAAACCCAACATTATCTTGATTATGGCAGACGATATGGGTTATGAATGTTTGAGCACCTACGGAAGCACCTCTTATCAGACACCTGTACTCGATCAGCTGGCTTCGGATGGTATTAAATTTGAAAACTGTGTTTCGCAACCGTTATGCACTCCTTCGAGAGTCAAAATAATGACAGGACTATACAATTATAGGAATTACGATTATTTTGGACATTTAAATTCCAAGGAGTATACCTTTGGAAATCTTATGAAAGAGGCCGGTTACGCCACTTGTATTGCCGGAAAATGGCAACTCAATGGGCTGGCTTATAAAGATGAAATTTCAGACTGGGATGATCATAGCAGGCCCAATAAATTTGGATTTGATGAATACTGCTTATGGCAATTAACTGAAGGAAGAACCAAAAATAGTGAACGGTTTGCAGATCCATTAATAGAACAGAATGGACAATTTTTGGAAAGGAATAAAGATGCTTATGGTCCGGATATATTTGCCAATTATATTTTGGATTTTATAGATAGAAAAAAAGAGGAACCATTTTTTGTTTATTATCCAATGGTTTTGGTTCATGATCCCTTTGTGCCCACTCCTGATTCTGAAACCTGGCAAAATAAAGAGATTAGATATAAAAATGATACGACCTATTTTAAAGATATGGTGGCCTATACAGACAAAATAGTAGGGAAAATTACAACCAAATTGAAGGAATTAAATCTTGCTGAAAATACAATAGTCATATTTACAGGAGATAATGGTACGCATCCAACGATTTATTCCAATATGGAAAATGGAAAAATTCGTGGAGCCAAAGGGAATACTATTGACCATGGTACTCATGTGCCTTTGATCATTTCCTGGCCTGAAAAAATTAAAAAGGGTTTTGTTCATCAAGGTTTGATCGAATTCAGTGATTTCTTTAGCACCTTTGCCGAACTTGTTGAAAGTGAAGTAGTATCTGACGGTCATAGTTTTTTACCCTTATTGATGGGTGAAACCTATACCGATAGGGAATCAGCCTTTGTACATTATGATCCGAAATGGGGGAAAAATGTAAATCGGTATAGAAATCAATTTGTAAGAACTCTTGATTATAAGTTATATCAGGATGGTAATTTCTATGATTTGAATACAGACATCATGGAAAAGAATCCAATTTCAATCGATTCTTTACATAATAATGAACAAGCCATTTTGAATCAATTAAAAACAGAAATGAAGAATCATCCGGATTGGAAGGTAAATGATTAAATGATTTTAATTTAAGAAATTTCAGCTTATGCTTTTGTGTGAACATAATACCTTAGTGGTTATAAACATTAACATATAACCACAAGGAAAACCCTAGGGCTAAGATCTAAATAGTAATTAGCCGTATATTTTTATTTGTTGTCATTTACTTATAAATTCCGGTATTTCCCTGTTCTAATAATGGCAATAATTTTTCCACAATTTTAGGTTTGGATGTAGCTATATTAATGCTTTCATTTGGATCATTGATATGATCATATAACTCAATAATAGGTTGCTCCTTTCTAAAATATTTAGTGAGACGGTAATTTTTTGTCCGCAATGAAATTCCATTTTTAAAATAACTATACGCTACATCGTCTTTATAGGTTTCAGGTGATTTGAGTAAATCGGTAAATTCTTCTCCATCCGTTTGATAGGCCATTTCTATATCACAAAGCTTCATTAGGGTTGGATAAATATCGACAGTTTCGACTATAGATTCTACGGTGATATTTTCAAACATTGAATTAGGAGTTTTTATGATCAAGGCACTTTTCAATGCCACATCAAACAAGGTATGTTTGCCCCATACCTGTTGATCTCCTAAATGCCATCCATGATCTCCCCATATGACAACAATGGTATTTTTATCCAATTCAAGTCTTTTTAACTCTTTTAGTATTTTTCCAACTTGAGCATCGATATAACTAATGGAGGCATAATACGCATGGTTGAGTTTTTTTGCATATACAATTGAGCTTTGATTCTTAAGATTTACAATTTCATCTCCCAATTGATATCCGTTCAATTCACCACTATTATGTAAACTTTTCAGATTTATATTTTCTGGAATCAAGGGATTTAAAGAAGTAGGAATTTCATTTCGATCATATAAATCCCAATATTTTCTTGGGGCATTAAATGGTAAATGAGGCTTGAAGAAACCTACTCCTAAAAAAAACGGTTGATCATTTTCTTTAAGTTCTTTCAATTTATTGACCGCCAATTGGGCTGTCAATCCATCCACATAGCCTTCATCTTCAACCTCACCTGCTTCATAGGGTTTTACCTGTCTTTTCAGGCTCTGCCTGTTTTCTCCGCTAGCATATCCAAAAAATGAATTCCAACCGGTTCTCCATTTACCCGAATTAAAAAGTAATTCACTCCAACTATAAGGCAATTCTTTTTTATCAGAAACATCTTCTTCATATCCATAAACCAAACCATCTGCTGAATGGCTAATTTTCCCTATTCCAACCGTATAATATCCGCTTCTTTTTAATTGATGGATAAATGATTCAGGTAACACTTGTTCAGGTTTGTTGGATATTTCTTCTTCTATTGCCTTATTAGACAAATGAATTCGTTTCGAAGGCCTCATTCCTGTCAATAAGCTATATCTTGAAGCCCCACAAGTGGGTACTTGTACAAAATGATTGGAAAAAAGAACTCCTTCAGAAGCCAACTGATCTATATTCGGGCTTTTAATAATGTCATTTCCATAACAGCCCAATTCAGGCCGTAGATCATCAATAGCTATAAATAATATGTTAGGTTTTTGGCTTTGAGACCGTATATATGACGTGGTAAATAACAAATTAAATAAAACACAAATAAAAATAACATTTGAAAGTCCTTTTAACATATCAATTTCTGATTTACAAAATTTCAAAGATAGTCGATTCAATTAATAATCAAATCAAGCGACAAGGGTTCGACTGATTCGTGTATTTTAAGGTTGAAAAACACTCGTTGGTCTAAATTTTTACAGAGATTCAAATAAAATAATTATGTTTACGTCAATCAAATATATTTCTTGAATATCTTTGGCTTATTTTCACACAAAATCGAATTTTTTAATGTTCCTATGAAGAATAAAAATATTTTCAGTTTACAAAATGTATTCTTATTTGGTAGTTTACTTTTTTTATTAAGTTGTAAGTCAGACAAAGTTGAAATTGTAAATCAGCCTCCCAACATTGTTTTTATCATGAGCGACGATCATGCTTATCAGGCGATTAGCGCCTATGGACATGGATTGAACAATACACCCAACATTGACTGTATTGCTAAGGAAGGAGCTATTTTTAACAAGGGGTTTGTCACCAATTCCATTTGTGCACCCAGCAGGGCCGTAATGCTCACCGGTAAACACAGTCATATCAATGGCAAAGTTGACAATATTCAACCTTTTAATTGGGATCAGGAAAATTTTGCCAAAGCGCTTCAACGTGCCGGTTACCAGACCGCAATGGTTGGAAAGATTCACTTAAACGGTTTGCCACAAGGCTTTGATTATTCTAATGTACTACCGGGCCAAGGACAATATTACAATCCCGATTTTATTGAAAATGGAATCGATAAAAAATACCAGGGATATGTTACTCAGATAACTACCGATATAGCTTTAGATTGGTTAAAAAACAAAAGAGAAAAAGACAAACCATTTTTATTGCTATACCATCAAAAGGCACCACACAGAACCTGGATGCCAGAAGAAAAATATTTTACGCTATTCGATGATCAAAAATTTACACCACCAGCCAATTATTTTGATGATTATAAAACCCGTGTCGCTTCTGCCGAACATGAAATGGGAATTTATGAACATATGGATGTAGTTTATGATTTAAAAATGCTGGATAAAGAAGAAGAATTACAAACGAGACTTAGAAAGCATTTTCAGAATCAATATAATCGAATGGATTCAGTACAAAAAAGTGCTTGGGACGCATATTATGATCCCATCATTAAAAAATTCAAAGCGGATAAATTAGAAGGAAAGGAATTGGCTTTATGGAAATTTAACAGATATATGCAGGATTATTTACGTACCATTCAATCTGTTGATGATGGTGTGGGAGAGATTTTAGATTATTTAGAGGAAAACGGATTGACAGAAAATACGATTGTGGTTTATACTTCGGATCAGGGATTTTACTTAGGTGAACATGGTTGGTTTGACAAACGTTTTATGTATGAAGAATCGTTCAGGACTCCCCTACTGATGAAATATCCCAAAGAGATAAAACCCGGTACCGTTATTGATAAAATGGTTCAAAACCTTGATTTTGCTCCAACCTTTTTGGATTATGCAGGAATAGAAATTGATGCTGATATTCAAGGGGAATCTTTTAGAAAATTGGTAAGCGGAGAAGCTAGTGAATGGAGAGATGCTATTTATTATACCTATTATGAATTTCCGGGAGAACACCATGTAAAACGTCATTATGGCGTTAGAACTGATCGCTATAAATTGATCCATTTTTATTATGATATTGATGTATGGGAATTGTATGATTTAGAAAAAGACCCATCAGAAATGACCAATATTTATGATGATCCGACCTATGCTGAAATTCAAAAAAATATGCATGTTAGATTACAAGAAATAAGAGATCAATATGGCGATAGTGACGAACTGACCCAAAGTAATTTAGAAAAGTATCTAAAGGCTAAGGGAATTGATGCCTATAAAAAATAAATAATGATGCGATATATAGTTTTAATACTGACATTGATTTCTACACACTTATTTTCTCAACAGAATGAAAAACCCAATATTTTGTTTATCATATCTGATGATCTAACTGCAACAGCAGTTTCTTCTTACGAAAACAAAGCCTGTAAAACTCCCAATATTGATAAATTGGCTTCTGAGGGCGTAAGATATACCAAGGCTTATACGCAATATCCGGTTTGCGGGCCTTCAAGGGCTTCTTTTATGTCGGGTTATTATCCCAACGCCACAACCACCTTTGGCTATGTGAGTGGCAGGGAAAATATTGGGCCAGATAGAAAAACATGGTCTCAATTATTTAAAGAAAACGGTTACTATACCGCTCGTGTAAGTAAGATTTATCATATGGGAGTTCCTATTGACATTGAGACCGGTTCTAACGGCCAGGATGATGAGGCCTCATGGACAGAACGATTTAACAGTCAGGGTGATGAATGGAGAACCAAGGGAGAGGCTGAATTGGTTCAGGGAAATCCGGATGGAACCATCGAAAGAAAAGGCGGAAACGTCATGACTATTGTAAAAGCGGAGGGTGATGATTTGGTTCATTCTGATGGGAAAACTGCTCAAAAAGCCATAGAACTGATCAAAAAACATAAAAACGAGCCTTTCTTTCTGGCCGTTGGTTTTGTACGACCTCATGTGCCTTTTGTTGCTCCAAAAGAATATTTTGGCCCTTATCCTTTTGAAGATGCTATTCTTCCTGAAAAAGTGGAAGGAGATTGGGATGATATTCCAAAACGAGGTATCAATTATGTGACAAGTGTCAATGGGCAAATGTCCTTAGATCAACAAAAGAAAGCCATAGCTGCTTATTATGCTTCTGTTACTTTTATGGATGCTCAGGTAGGAAAAATACTAAATACATTAAAGGAAGAAGGGCTGGAAGATAATACCATCGTGATTTTTACATCTGATCACGGGTTCCATTTGGGAGAACATGATTTTTGGATGAAAGTTAGTCTTCATGAAGAATCTGTACGCATTCCAATGATTATTAAAGTACCGGGTAAAAAACCGGCAGTCTGTAATTCCTTTGTTGAATTGTTAGATTTATATCCTACCATTTCTGAATTGGCAGGAATTAAAACTTCTAAACATATTCAGGGCAAAAGTTTGGTTAAAACTTTGGACAATCCTGAATATAAAGTTCGCGACATGGCATTTTCCGTAAGTCAGGGTGGAAAAACATTTTTGTTGAGAACAGATCAATGGGCCTATATTCAATATGATGAAGACGCTGCTTCCGGAATTGAATTGTTTGATATGGAAAATGATCCGAAGCAATTTACCAATCTGGCTATGAATCCTGAATATGCTCATATCGTTTCTGATTTTCAGAAGAAATTGAAAAAGAAGTTACAAGAAGTTAGAGATAATGATTTGGGAATCGATTATGTATCCGATAACAAAAGGAAGGCATCCATTGATTAAATACTCATCGGATGACTTTAATTGTTGCGAATATAGTCTCCGATGAATAAAACTTACAACGGTTGCGGATATTAGTCACCCGAAGAATAAGACTTGATTAGTTTATCCAACAACTCACGAACCTTATTACTATTCCAGTCTACCGCTCCTGTTTTATTTACAACAATTTGGCCTTCTTTATTAATAATATAAGTTGTTGGCAATGAATTAGAATTCATTTCCTCTGGCCTTCGGGAAGTTTCAAAATATACAGGGATATCATGTTTCTTTTTTATCAGAAATTTTCTGACTTTATTTTCATCATCCTGAGCAATAAATAAAAACACTACCTTGTCTTTGTAGTCATCATATAAAATTTGAAAACTAGGCATTTCTGCAATACATGGAGGGCACCAGGTAGCCCAAAAATTAACAATAATAACCTGATTTTCAAATTCATTTAAATTTACCTTCTCACCTTGTAAGTCTAATAATTGCCATTGATAAGTACTCAATTTCACTCGTTCATTTTCATCAATTTCTATATGAAAAACTCTTGTCGTAACCATAGACATTCCTTTAATTAAAAAGGCTTTCAAAGGCAATCCAAAGGGTGTTATTAACAAAATAATAAACCCAAAAAAAACAATATTGAATAGGTTCTTTTTGATAAATTTCATTTTTAAATATTTACATTTAATTTTATACGTTCAAATTCTTTTATTCTTAATCCTTTGAATTAATTTTTCCTTTTCAAGGATAATAATTACGAAAATGACTAAAAAGACAATCCATGTGAATGCAAAAAGTAAATCTTTATCATTTTGAATCTCTATTCCAAGAATAAATATATGTGAAGAATTTGTCTCGCCAATAATTAAAAACCTAAAATTGCCCCAATAAGTGAAGCATTTCTATTTAGTGTCTGGTCGGAAATACAGCAAAATCAATCCTTTTTCTTTTAACGATATTTTCGCTTTTTTCTAATTGGCTGATAATAAGTCGTCTCCTCAAAAAATAAAGGTGAAAATCTCCTCAAAAATAAATAAGCATATAAAATTCGTCTATTTCCGACCAGACACTATTTAACAAAAAATCGAAATTCTAAATTCAATAGTACCAATTCCAATTCTGCCATAAGGTTTCATTCTCAATTGACTAAATATATACATACACTTTCAGAAGCTGCAGTACATTTAAAAAATAAAGTTTGCAATAATAAAATAGCCGCCAAAATTGAACAAAATATTTCTAATAATATTTCTCATCATTCAGATATTAATCTTCGATGATTATATCCCAATTATTATCGGCCTTAATTTTTAATCCATCCTCATCTTTATTCCATTCACCTAATGTATTGGAAAGAAATTTATCATAAAAAAGATACAATTTACCGTCTGTAATTTTATATGTTTTAGGATTAATATTCATTAGCTCTCCTTTATTTGCCAAAGCATAAGCACACCAACCACCATACTGAGGCATATATTTATTTGGGGATTCAATAAATTTATCCTTAGTCCTTTCATTTTCAAAATAATATATAACACCCTCATATTTCGTCTGGATTGATGATTTCCCTTTTTTAGGGTTGCTATAAAAATAACTTACAGGATCATAACCTGAAATCGCAACATTTTTTTTATTCAAATTAAAATGTTTTAATGATACTTCATCCATTTGAGCAAAAGAGTTACAAGAAAATAAAATTATTATTGTATAAAATACTTTTTTCATCTTTTAAAATTTCTATATAAATTAATAAAATACTAAATTAATAAAAAGCGTTATTAATATTTATAAAATAACGCTTTTTAACATCTGTTTACATTATCTACTTGCAGATCCTGTTGGGAAGCTAGCTAAATTTTGACCAATCGGATAGGTAACATGATCCATAGCATCTGCCGGAATATCTCCAACTAAAGGTTTTAACAAAAATGGATTAGGACTGTTATCGGGTTCCGGTTCAATCGATATAACTGCCTTGCCACCCCTTAAATCTGTTGGAAAATCCAAACCGGCAGGTGGATTTACCAAATAATCTTCGCCAGGAAAGGCAGGCCCATCCATATCGCCACTAAAATCATCAAATTCATCAACTCCTGTTACGGATAAGAATTTTCCTGAAGTGACTGGTTGGCCTCCAGTAACAACCCATCCTTCATATATCCATCCTGCCGGTAAGGTAGGTAAATTTAATCCTGCTGTTGGAGGAGCTCCCGCAGACAGATCTAAAAACCATATACCACTAAATTCATCTGTATCCCCACCATTGGTAGGTGTCGCTAGAATATAATTTCCACTGGCATCCATAAAATCATTGCCCAATGCCGCACCATGGCTTATTGATAATTGACTGGAATTACCTGCAAAATCACCTCCTAGTATATGTACGTCTGTTGGCCCGGGTGCATCCCCAACCACTGGTTCAATGGTCAATACAAAGGTTGTGGCTGCAGCCAACATATCAATATCCATCACAAAACTGGTTTGAGATAATTGACCATTGCCATTTACTGTAAAACGACCCGTAGAAACAGGGGCAGCATTTACAATAATCCATCCTTCATACACAAAATCAGGTCCCAGGTCTTCTAATCCATCAATGTTCAAGGATAGATTCTTTGTTGTAGGTTCATTGTCGTCATCAGAACAGTAGGACAGACTGATGCACAATACAAATAATAATAAAATTCTAATAAACTTTGTCATAATATATTTTTTTAAATGTTACTTATGACAAAATTAATCAGTAATTAAAGTTTGAAACGTTAGCTAGCTAACATTAGGGAAAGTTTATTTTAGATTTCTGCTTTAACCTGGATTATGCATTAGCCTATCTATTACAGCTTGAAATTACTTCAAATTAAGACACATCGTTGAAGTTTTCGATTTCACCGTAGCGGTGCTACGCTGAATTCTCCAAACTGCCTTATTTTATAGCACTCTCAAGCTTCATGACGAAACCCTAATGCATA
>SMVB01050689.1_pt1 | contig 22527 bp, 17 predicted proteins | sample 2456461 | NCBI WGS metagenome assembly SMVB01 (sample SAMN11095934, study PRJNA526329) | marine sediment metagenome | biome: Marine sediment; feature: Surficial sediment; material: Deep marine sediment; isolation source: Hadal surficial sediment | place: Pacific Ocean | collected 2014-05 | depth...
AGAGTAATGTAGCCTCGGGATCTTTTCAATCGCCGAGTGTGCCCAATTTACAGTTTGAATGTGATATAAATTCATTTTCAAGTTGAAATTACAGATAACAATTGATGGCAGATAATACTAACAGCCGATTAGCGTCACGACTGAAACGTGAACTACACGGCGATGTCCTGTTCGACTCATTCAGTCGTGGTCGTTACTCAACTGACGCTTCCATATACCAGATACAACCTATCGGTGTGGTCGTTCCGGAAACCGAGCAGGACGTGGAAATCGCGGTACAGATAGCCGTTGATGAGGGCATCCCTGTATTGCCCAGAGGCGGAGGTACTTCCCAGACTGGCCAGGCTATCGGGGAAGCGTTGGTTATCGATACCACCAAACATCTGAATCAAATAGTGGATTTCGATCCGGAGAATCGCACGGTGTGTGTACAACCGGGGTTGGTGTTGGATCAACTCAATCGCTATTTGAAACCCCATGGTCTGCTTTTTCCTGTCGATGTGTCCACGGCGAATCGTGCCACCCTTGGCGGCATGACAGGAAATAACAGCTGTGGAGCCAGGTCGATTCGTTATGGCAACATGGTCCACAATGTTGCTGCAATTGATGCTCTGTTAGCTGATGGTAGCCGGGCACATTTTACTTCCCTCAACGGAGACCGACAGTCCGAGCACTCGGAGTTAGTGCAGAAATTGTTGGCGTTAGGTGAGAGGGAGGCAGATGAAATTACTCGCCGATTTCCCAATCTGCTTCGTCGAGTCGGAGGTTACAACGTTGATGAACTGATTAAGAAAGAACCCAACCTGGCTCGATTACTGGTCGGTTCAGAGGGCACACTGGCGTTTTTTCAACGAATTCACCTGAACCTGCAACCAATTCCACCCCATAAAGTACTGGGTGTGTGTCACTTTCCCAGTTTCTATGAGGCGATGGAAAGCACCCAACATATTGTTAAGCTGAATCCTGCTGCAGTTGAACTGATCGACCGGACCATGATCAAACTGGCCAGGGATATTCCTATGTTTGCGCCTACCGTGAACCGGTTCGTGCAAGGTGATCCTGACGCCTTACTGTTAGTTGAGTTCGCTGGCGAAGATCAAGCAAAGCAACTCCAGGACCTGCGTCAACTGGTGGAGCTGATGGAATCCTTGGGGTTTCCTGGGGCAGTAGTGGAGGCAACGGATGCAGAGTTTCAAAATGCAGTATGGGAGGTTCGCAAGTCCGGTCTGAACATAATGATGTCAATGAAGGGAGATGGTAAGCCAGTGTCCTTCATCGAGGACTGCGCGGTAAAACTGGAAGACCTGGCGGAGTATACGCGTAGACTGACTGAGATTTTCGAAAAACATGGGACAACAGGCACTTTTTATGCTCATGCCTCAGTCGGTTGCTTGCACGTACGTCCTGTTCTTAATATGAAGCAGGAAGACGGAGCTGTGAAAATGCGCGCCATTGCCGAGGAAACTTTAGCTATGGTGCGGGAGTATAAGGGCTCTCATTCGGGTGAGCATGGCGACGGTATTTCACGATCAGAATTTCATGAGTCAATGTTCGGCAAACGCATGGTGGAAACGTTCGAGAATGTAAAGGACAGTTTTGATCCCGGAGGTGTTTTCAATCCGGGAAAAATTGTAAGGCCTCCAAAAATGGACGACCGTACGCTTTTCCGCTTTGCCCCCGGTTATGCCCCAGACCCTATTGCAACCACTCTTGATTGGTCGGCCTGGGGTGGATTTAGCGGCGCTATAGAAATGTGCAACAACAATGGTGCTTGTCGCAAAGCCAATGTTGGGGCCATGTGTCCCTCTTATAGAGTGACACATGATGAGAAGCACCTGACCAGAGGGCGGGCCAATTCACTGCGTCTGGCAATTACTGGCCAACTGGGTCCCGATGCACTGCTGTCTGACGAGATGTATCAGACCATGGACCTGTGTGTCAGCTGCAAAGGCTGTAAGCGAGAGTGCCCTACTGGGGTCGACATGGCGAAGATGAAGATCGAGTTTCTCTATCAATACCACAAGGTAAATTCTCGTACCCTACAGGACCGACTGGTGGCCTATTTGCCGCGATATGCGTCTTGGGCCAGGCATTTTTCGTTGCTACTTAATTTGCGCGATCAGATACCCGGACTCGCTAAGCTATCGGAAATCGTCCTCGGGTTCAGCAGTAAGCGCCCCCTGCCGGTATGGCGAAGGGATCGTTTTAAAGCAGGTGATGTTGTTACCAACCAAAGTGTGGCACCAGATCACAACCGAGAAGTGGTGTTGTTGGTGGACACATTTAATACTTGCTTTGAGCCGGAGAATGCCTATGCCGCGGTTGAAGTGTTGCAAGCAGCGGGCTATCGGGTGAACTGTCCCAGGCCGGCGGATAATGGTCGGTCCTTGTGCTGCGGACGCACCTTCTTGAGCTCCGGGATGGTTGATCAAGCCCGTGTTGAAGCAAAGCGAATGATCGAGACGCTTAATCCTTACGTTGCCCGAGGTGTCCCTATAATCGGCTTAGAACCCTCCTGTTTGTTGACATTGCGGGATGAATTTCCGTCATTGTTGCCCGGCCCTGAAACCGAAGCATTGGCAAAGCAGGCGGTGTTGTTCGAAGAATTCCTGGCAGATGAACAAAGTAATAGTCGCCTTCAATTGAAGCTTAAACCCTTGTCACAGAACCACGCATTACTCCATGGTCATTGCCACCAAAGGGCTTTCGGGGTGATGTCTGCGGTGCAACAAGTGCTGTCTTGGGTTCCAGAGCTTAAAGTAGAAACAATTGACTCAGGATGTTGTGGTATGGCGGGATCATTTGGCTACGACGCCAGCCATTATGAAGTTTCGATGAAAATGGGCGAACTCAGCTTATTTCCTGCCATACGAGAAGCCGACGAGGGCGCGTTGATCGTGGCCGATGGCACAAGTTGCCGCGCACAGATCGAGCATGGAACTGGACGGGTGGCCATTCATGTTGCCAGAGTGTTGCAGCAGGCGCTAGTAACCCATTAGCAAGAGCGTCTTGCCTGGAGCAATCAGATGGTACCAAGCGAGACAATAGCGCCTAATTATTCAGCAACCATGCAGAAAGCATTCAGCTTGTTTCCGTCCAGATCGCGGAAATATCCTGCATAAAATCCTGACGTACCGCCTTCAGGACGAAATCCAGGCGCGCCCTCGCTTGTCCCGCCCAGCTCGAGCGCTTTTGCGTAGAATGCATCAACCTTTTCCGGGGTTTCCATGATCAAGGCAACCATAACACCATTACCAACGGTCGCCTTCTCCTTGTCAAACGGAATACTGACTGCCACAGACGGAGCGTTCGGTTCGGTAGCCCAGGCAATAAAATAGTTTTCAACTTCCATAAATCGACCTGCGCCGATCGTGCCAAACAGTTCATCATAATAAGCAGCCGCTCTTTCCAGATCGTTTGTCCCGATAGTTACGTATCCAATCATTTTATTTTCCTCGGTAGTTAGTTAAGTGAACGACAGCATAATCAAGGTCTGCTGACAGCATAGTGTCAGTAGACTTGCAGTAGACTATAATTCGATCATGAGACGGGCTGACCGCTTAATTAAAATTGTTCACTATTTACGCAGAATGCGTAAAGCCGTGACCGCCAACCGTATAGCTGAGGATTTCGGCATATGCCAGCGTACAGTATATCGTGATATTCACGACTTGATGAACGCTGGTGTACCAATATTTGGCGAGGCTGGCGTTGGCTATGTTATCGACAAGAAATACCACATGCCACCAGTCATGTTCGATCAGGACGAATTGGAAGCTATCAGCCTGGGAATAGGTATGGTGCGCAATTGGACCGACAATGAATTCGCAGCAAAGGCCGCCAGTGCCTATGAGAAGATTCAGGCAGTTTTACCCGATAATTTGCTCAATGAGCTACACCAACTGACAATTTTTTCCGCACCCAGTGCTGCCAAAAAGCCTTGGAGAGTTGATTTTTCTGAAATCAGAGAATGCATTCGTAATTCACAGAAAATTGAATTTGCCTATATCGATTCAAGAGAACGGGCAACCCAAAGAAAAGTACGACCACTGGCTTTGATATTTTTCGGACCGGTCTGGCTGTTAGTTAGCTGGTGTGAAACAAGAAAAGACTTTAGAAGCTTCAGATTGGACCGTATGAACAAACTGAAAATATTGCCGGCACAGTTTAAAGATGAGAAGGATAAAAATCTTAATGCTTACATTAATAGTACGTATTAGTTCTATTAAGAAATATCGATTCAGTTTATGTTTCAATCACTACTGAGTTTCATGCCGAGTTGGTAAAGGAACTCGTATCCTCCATAGAAGGATTTTTTTAATAATCGTTCATCCTGTCCATGAATGCGCATATCGTTCCTGTCTACGAATATTCCTGATACGCCATAAGTAGGGATGCCTGCATTGCGCATTTTGGCTCCGTCAGTTGCTCCGGTGGACATTGTCGGGATTACCGTGATACCTGGCCATAATTGATCTGTTATGCTCTCAACCGCGCCGAGTATTTCTTCGGTCAATGGTGATGGTTCTGACAGAGCCCCTCCGCCTCGATAAGATACTTCTAAATCCGTGTTGTCCACAACTTCCGTCAACGTTTGTAATACATCCTGCGGGTCTGAACCGGGCATCATCCTCACATTTATGGTCGCCACAGCTGTCTGTGGTAATGCGTTTGAGGCATGTCCACCATCAAGTAAGGTTGCAACGGCTGTAGTACGTAATTGTGCATTAATTGCAGCCTCACTGGTAAGCCGTTTTAATGAGTCCTGGGGAATGGGATTCTGAAGTAAGGCGAGGAAATCGTCTGATCGCTGCCCGGTATTGATTTGGCCTGGCGCTGATAACTCATCCGCATTGTATTGGTTAATTGAATAGGGAACTCAAAGTCTCTTATTTTTAAAAGTGCTTCGGCCAGATCGTAAATAGCATTGTCTGGGCGTGGTAAAGACGAATGGCCGCCGGGATTTCTAGCCGTTACTTGAAATGTCGCAAAGATCTTCTCTGCCACCTGTATGGTAACGGCTATCGGGGAGCCATCAAGCAGCTGGCCATAGCCTCCCTCGTTAATGGCAAATGCTCCGTCTATCAAACTGGGATGGTTTTGCAACAACCAGTTGATTCCATTGCTGCCACCGGTTTCCTCGTCAGAGGTAAGCGCCACGATAATATCTCTGTTGGGCAGGTAGCCTTCTCGTTTATAATGAATCTAGTTGGCGACAAACATTGCAGCCATGGCCTTGTCATCGATGGTGCCACGTCCGTAAAAGTAGTCCTCATCTTCATTTAAAATGAAAGGGTCGAGGTTCCAGTCTTCACGCTCTGCTTCCACGACATCAATATGAGCCATCAAGATGATAGGTTGCTTCGAATCAGTGCCTCTATAACGGGCAACAAGATTCCCCTTGTGTGGCAATGCCCCACCTATGAATACATCTTCTGCGGCAAATCCTGCTGACCGCAGCCACGCGGCCATGCCTTCAACGGCGATCGTGTTGTTTTGTTCTGAGGCGGTGGTTTTATATTCGATCAGCTCTTGGTAGATTTCATAAGCCAATTGGCTATCATCATCTGGAATGACTCGAGACGACTGGGCCGACGCCGATTGCCCGAATAGTCCAAAAGTAAAAAGTAAAAAGTAAAATTATTGATAAGCTGGCACATACCTTCATAGATGATCTCGCTTTCAATCTTGAATAAAGTTGTTAAGTTATGAGTGTCCCCTTTACTAAAGAATCCTGCCATCCCGGTCCAATAGAATTGCATTACCGTAACCCAGGGAATTAACCCTTTCCAACTGTGTTGCTGAATCACCGACTACAACTATGGTCATATTGTTGAGGGCCAGATGCTCATCAAGTAGTCTCCTGGCTTCAGGCAACTCCAAAGTTTGTAGCTGTCGCTGTTGCAACTCTACGTAGTTATCAGGCAATTCAAAGGTGTGAATTGTATTTAACATCCCTAATAGATTGGACAGCGTCTCGTATCGCCGCGCACTATTTTTACTCAATAGGTTCTTAGTGGTTGACAGATCTATGGGTTCATAAGTCGCCGAGTAATTTCCAATGAGATCCTCAAAAATCTGCAGAGATTCAAGTGTGACGTTGGCACGAACCTGTGATTGGGCGATGAAGGGAGCGATTTGCTGGCTACGCTGAAGTTGGGTTCTGGCACCGTAAGTGTAGCCTTTTTCGATTCGCAGGGTTTGAAAAAGACGGGCGCTGGAGCCACCCCCTAATCGGTTTTGAGCGACATTCAGTAAGTAATAGTCTGGATCGAAACCGTCAACAGTGGGCTTTCCATAGAGTATTACCGACTGTTTGGCATCGGGAATATCAATAAAGAAAATCCGCGGAGTATCGGTAATCGGTGGTTCACCAAATTCTGGAATCTCAATGGCCGTACCCTGCCAAGCGGAGGCTAAACTACTAAGAGAATCAAGAGCGGACTGTTGCTCAATATCGCCTGCAATGTAAAAACTTGTCATCGCCGGGCTTAAACTGTTTTCATAGTAGTCCTTCAGTGTCTCCATAGTGATGTTAGCTACCGTCTGTTCTGTTCCACCTAAGACTTGCCCGCTAATGTGATCACCACCGTATAACTGACGATTAAGTGCCAGCATGCCAACCTGCATAGGATTGGTTTTAGCCTGAACGATTTGGTTCAAACGGCGGGATTTCAAACGGTCAAATTCATTCGTATCCCACCTCGGTTCTAGCAGCATCTCTTCTAACAATTCAATGGTGGCTGTGTAGTTTTCCTTGAGCGTGGAACCTGATACTTGTAATGTCCCACGATCTGCCGAAAAGCTTATTCTTGAGCCGAGCAACTGGATTGCGTCTTCCAATTCGGCAGGTGTGCGATTTGCCGTACCTTCATTTAACAGACCCGCTAATAACACGGCGCTACCACGGGTCTCTGCTCTATCGAGAAGCTGGCCTCCCTCGATGGAAAGACGAAACTGTATGAGTGGGATTTCGTCGCGCTGACTACCATAAACCTTGATGCCATTGGCCAATTCGCCGCGCCAAACCGACGGTGAGTTAAATTGTATGGCTTCTCCCAGAGGAGGTTCGCTGCGATCAAATACGGTGGGTGTTTTATCATAGGTAAACCCAGCGGCACTTTGGACTTCAGTCTCCGCACCAATGACTATTTCTTCTTCAATTACTTCAGAGGCAACACTGTTATTGATTTGCAGCTCTGATTGGTCTTTTGGTACAAAGCTTGTGATTACTGCCGGTTTGTCTTTGATGTAGGTGTCATAGACTCGTTGCACATCGGCGACGGTTACGGCCTTAATATTGGCGATATCTTGCGAGATAAAACCTGGGTCACCGGCGTATTCATTGTAGAGACCTAACTGAACAGCTTTATCTAAGACGGTTTCTACTGACTCGTAAAATCTCCTGGTCTGCGAATTTTTGATCTTGGTTAGTTCATTTTCATCAAAACCAATCTGTTCGAATTTGGATAAAGATTCTTCGATGGCTCGATAAACTACATTGAGATCAGTATTCTCATTTGCTCTTACTCGAATAGAAAATTCACCGGCAATTTCTCCTGAAGATTGATAGGCGCGGACGCTGGGTGCCAACCCCTTTTCGGTTACGATTCCGTTATACAAAGGGGCGCGTTTGCCCACCGATAAAACATCACCCAGTGCTGACAGTGCGTAGGAATCTGCATGAAACTGCTCAACCGTAGGAAATGTGATAGTAATTTCGGGCACTCTTGCGAAGGTATCAAGGTGTGCTAAAAATTTTGTTTCGCTTAGAGTGACTGGCTGTGGCTCAGGGTCAGTTGTCGTCGCTCCTGAGGGGATTTCGCCGAACCAATCGTTAATCTTCTGCTTGGTTTCTTCTATGTCTATATCTCCAGCAATAACCAACGTTGCATTACCGGGAACATAATAGGAGTCATAGAAATCCCTCACATCGTCGAGCGTGGCGTTTTGCAAATCTTCCAATTCACCGATCACTGTCCAACTGTAAGGATGTCCCGGAGGGTATAGTGCCTTACTTATAACCGAACGGGTGTGGCCAAAAGGTTGATTATCGCTTCTCTGGCGTTTCTCATTCTTGACCACTTGTTTTTCTCTCTCCAGTGCCACTTCGTTGACTGTGTTTATCATGTAGCCGAGACGATCTGAATCGATCCATAACAGTTTGTCGAATGCGTCTTTTGGTACGACTTCGTAGTAGCGAGTCCCGTCTCTGTTTGTTCCCCCATTGCGGGTCCCTCCTAACTCCTCGATTAATTTTCGGTTCGAACCAAAAGGCACATTTTCAGAATCATTAAACGACATATGCTCGAAGAAATGGGCAAAGCCAGTTCGCCCTGGTCGTTCTCGATTCGAACCCACATGAACGATTGTCGCTAGGGCTACAATCGGGTCAGAGTTGTCCTGGTGCAATACTACTTCAAGCCCATTGTCTAACTGAAAATACTCAAATTCGAGGGTAAACTCAGACGAGCTAATGCTCTCAGCACTATCCGTCATAACCGGAGATGAAGGTGAAGAGACCGGTGACTCCGATTCATTAGAATTCGGCTGGCATGCTGACAGACTAATAAAGAGGATCAGTAGGATAGTGTATTTCATGATAATTCAGACCCGTGTGGAAATGAGTGGCCAATGGTCTCTGAGTCCAGACCCAGCCTGCACCCTAAGCCTACTTCGAGGATCCATATTAGCACCCTTATTCGATTGTTTGTGAATGCGAATTGAGCCCTGTTTTGAATCGAACCGTTGTAGTATCTTATATCTGCTGAATTTAGTTTGCATTTCAGTCGGTCATTAATACTAGGGTCGTCTACTGCGTAGCCTTAGTCAAAAATTTTCGTTCTTATTGAACCATACGATATGAATAAAACCGTCAAAGTCAGTCTCTGGGTACTTGTATTGTTTTTCACTTTGGTTACCTTGGCGACCGTCGCTATTGTTACCCTCGATCCAAACGACCATAAAGAGTGGATCGCTGAACAGTTCAGACAACGAACCGGCAGAAATCTTTATCTGGAAGGCAACATTGATCTAACACTCTATCCCTGGTTTGGCTTGGAGATGAGGCAGATTTCAATTGGCAATAGGACTGGCTTTGACGAGACACCCATGTTTCGGGCCGAGGTTGTACATTTTCGTGTGAAGCTTCTACCCATGTTGTGGCAACACTATGAGATAGATACCGTTGAGCTTTCTGGAGTTGAGCTGAACCTGACTATAAACGAGGACGGTGTGGCTAACTGGGCTGATCTGGTATCAAGTTCGGACCAGGACCCTGCCGCAATTAACGATGGCTCAAGCACCCTACAAATGAGTAATTTCGTGTTGGGAGGGGTAGACGTTGAAAACGCCAGCCTTCAGTTTGAAAATCGAACAAACGGAGCACGGTATGAGATAACCAACCTTAATTTCAATACTGACGAATTAGTCTACGGCGCGCCAATTGATTTGACTCTCTCAATGGAAGCGGCGGCTACAACACCGCCGCTAAATGCCTTGGTTAACCTCAATGGTACGGTTAACTATGACCTTGATAATGGCCTTTACCAACTGTCGCCTTTGAGTCTACAGGCCAACCTTACCGGTAATAATTTACCTGACGGGGCAGCTGAAATCACCCTGACTGCTTCGTTTAGTCTAAACCTGGAAGATGACACGCTAGTAGTTTCTGACCTTGACCTGAACATGCTGGGTACGCGTTTACTTGCCACCATCAACGGAAGCAACCTGACAACCGATGCGCCCGTTTATCAAAGCGACCTGGTATTAACCGGTAGCGATCTGGCTGTATTGTTTAAAGTGGCGGAGATCGAACCCCTGGCCACTCAATTAGGGAGGCTTGACGAGCGTGGGTTTGAATTGACGGCGTCGGTAAATCTGAATTTGAGTCAGAATAATATTGAGGTCACTCAACTCTCAGCAAACCTGCTGGGGGCTGAATTAGAAGGTGAATTCGAAGCGGTTAATTTTCAGTCTCAACAACCAGTGGTGCGTGGTTTATTGAAGGCGTCCGGCCCAGATTTGCCTCTGGTAGTGGAAGTGCTGGGGCAAATCAGTGGTGGTCAAGATTCCCAACTCAGTGCGATAAGCCGTGTATTAGGCCAGGTAAGCGACAAGGCTTTTTCAGTTGACGCTGAGTTTGACGCGGATCTTCAAACTGGCAATGTGAATGTTACAATTCTGGATGTCCAACTTCTAGGGGCAAGTATAAATGGCAATCTGGCGGCCAGTAATGTGCAATCCGATTCCCTTCTGTTAACCGGAAACCTCAACACTGAGGGTCCTGATCTTCCTTTAATTTTACAGATTGCTGGATTGGTATTGGGCGGGAGTGAATCCGCGCTATACCAATACGGTGAGAAATTGAGCGTAGTAGGAAACAAGTCTTTTGTGGCCAATTCGGAATTTTATGCCGATATCGGGCAGGGCAATATCGAGATTCCTCAATTAAGTGTCAGCGCGCTGGGTCTTCAAATTGAAGGCACTATCAACGCCCGTAATATGACCGAGAGTGATGGCACCATTGACGGGTCTCTCACTCTTTATGGTAGTAGTCTTCAACCATTATTGACTGCCATTGATCAGCAAGGATCGGCCGAAGTGCTGGAAAGTCTTGCGATGACTATTCAGTTATCGGGTACGCGCAATAATCTCTTCATAAGTCCCTTGCAGGCGAGTCTGGTAGTAGCAGGAGATCGAATACCCAATTCCCCCGTTACACTGGAGATTAACGCTGATACCAGGGTGGATCTGGATCAGGAAACCTTATCGGTAGAATCATTTTCTCTGCAAGGTCTTGGTCTTGACGCCTCCGGTCGTATCAGTGCCAGCAGGATCTTTGACGCGCCAGAGTTTGAAGGGCAGCTTGAGTTGGCAAGCTTCAACTTGCGTCGCTTACTGCAACAGTTAAATCAACCGGTTCCTGCCACCACCGATGATTCTGTGCTGCAGCAGGTTGGATTTAACACCGAGTTTCGCGGTTCGACAGAAAATATTGAGCTCAACAACCTGGTGGTGTCGATTGATGATTCAGTCTTGAGAGGAAATGTGACCCTTTCTGACTTCACCGAACTAGCGATAAAATTTAATCTTGAGATTGACCAGCTTGATGTAGACCGCTATTTACCCCCAGAAACTACCCAGTCTCAAGATGATACCGACTCTACAAGGACAGAAATTCCCAGGGAACAGTTAGCTAATTTAAATGTCCATGGGCAACTACAAGCAAACAGTTTGTCGGTTGCTGGAATGGACTTTACTGAATTTTCTCTCACCGTTAACGCTGAAAACGGTCAGCTAGACCTTGGGCCTATATCCACTAACCTTTATCAGGGATCTTTCGAGGGCAATTTCCATCTCTCTGTGGCAGATGCCGTGCCTGTTGCTCGGTTTGATGCAAACCTTCGTCAGATTGATCTTGATCTATTATTGCTGGATTTAATGGATGCAACCTATCTCAGCGGCAACGGCAACGTAGAGATTACACTTACCAGTTCCGGCTCGGACATCGATGCCATGATTAACAATTTAAACGGTAATGGACGTATTGAGCTGGAAAATGGTGTGTTCACTGGCGTTGACGTGGCCAGCGTCCTGGGACAAGTGGAAACCATGTTGCGGAGCAGACGACCGGCCGAGTTGCAACGTGGTCAACAAACAGCTTTTGATTCGTTTTCCAGCACCATGGTGATATCCAATGGCGTAGTAAACACCAATGATTTATTGATCATGTCACCAGGTTTTCAGGTTACCGGGCGGGGTACGTTGTTAGACTTGAACAATGAGACTATCCGCTTCGATCTGATCACCTCAGTGGATGAGGCAACCGCAACCCGTGATGATCAAGAGTTCGATATCGGCGGTTACAGTCTCCCCATAGCCTGTAACGGCACCCTCAGCGCGCCGAGATGCCTGCCTGACGCAGGTGAGATCATTCGAGGTGTACTGGCTCGAGAAGTTCAGCGTAGACTGGGGGGGTTTCTTGAACGCGCCTTAGGTATTGGGGATCCTCAGCCTGCTGAACCCTCTACAGATGGCAATCAAGATACCCAATTCCAACAGGAGCCAGAACCGGAGCCGGTAAACCCAACGGATGACTTGATAAATCGGGCGTTAGACCGGATTTTCAATTAGAAATTTTATTGTTCTAACGAATATCGTAGCGGACAAAGGCTATAAACGCCCCAGCGAATGCCAATAGCGTATATATCGCTAACAAACCAAAGTCGAGGATGGAAGCTTGTATCACTTCAGCCACTGATTCTTTAGAAGCCACGAATTGAGGCATATCACTGGTATCAATCGCTTGGTTCCCGGCCCCTGCAAAGGTCAATACGGCGCCACCGCCCTGTCGCTGTGCAGCCAGTAATTCTGCCTGTTCGTCCTGCTCTTGCTGCCATTTTGTGTCTATGTAGGCATTGTAAGTATCTCGATACGCCAGCATCTGGTCTTCGTAGCGGTTCTTCATCGAAGTATTGGTCCCGCCAAGATTCATCGCTGTCAGTTTGTAAGCCGATGCCGGGGAGGCCCGAGACAGGAGAAAAGCAAGGCGCTCCTGTTCAGCTTTGGCGTTACGCAGGCCTTCATTTACCCGGCGATTATTTTCCTCAATTGTGATTTCCATTTCAGTTCGCAGTCGATTGGTTTCTTGCGTATAAGCATCTAGGTTTTCCTGATAAAACGCTCGCCTTTCCGCTTCCGAAAAGCCCTGTGCCGGAGCCATCATTTGCTGGAACCTTAGACTACTTATCTCCCTAAGATCGTTTTGTGCATCGGCGCGATAACGGTCCTTCTGACTTTCGATCTGCGCCACACTAGGCACATCAACAAGCTGGCCAGCGGCCATAACCGCACCACGTGGCACAATTAGCACAAGGGTAATCCAGGCAACAAGAAGCAGTAAAAAGGAGATTGATGAATGCCTGGTTAGTGCAGAAACCAATAACCCCAAAGCAATAAAAAACGTGAAATAAAGTATAGACACACCAATCAAGCTGATCAGTTTCAACCAATCAGCTGCCGTCATTGGTATCCGGAACACAATCAACAGAAGCATGCCGATCAGTATAGGTATCAGCAGCGGGATAGTGAGGCCCAGCCAGGAACCGGCTAGTTTTGCAAAAAGATATTGCCCCCGGGATACAGGGTTGGAGAGGACAAGCTTAAGTGTGCCGCTTTCCCTTTCACCGTTAATAGCATCGTAAGTAAATACAATGGCAAACAGTGAAAGCACAACTTGTACAATGAAACTGAAGTCGAGGTACCTGAACACCGCAAAAATAGGATCGTCCGAATAGGCACTTTGCTCGAGCTTTACATCTTGTTCGATGCTGATCTGTGACAACCGGCCAATATCGTAATTCACCCCAGAAACAAAAATCTGCATGGGATCGGGCTGGCGATAAACTTTTGTCGGTAAATTACGAAAGGTAGTTGCTTCGGCGATCTGCTGATCGACCCAATTTGTCGCGGTCTCATACTGGGAAACTGATGCGCGGTATTCACTCACACCGATAAACACGCTGAGCAATATGAGAACCGAACACACTCCAAAAGTGGCAACAAATTTAGGACTTTGCAGAATTGATTTGAGCTCTTTCTCTATTAATACCAGTAGCACCAACTATCTCCGATTAAAGCACAAAAAGTGTGTCTGACCTGAAGCAATATCGCCCCCCCTTTAGCGCACGTCGTAGCGATTAAATTTCACAAAAGCACCGGCGAAAAAGAAGGCATTGAACATGAATAACAAACCGAGATCTGGCAGTGAGTCATTGATGGCTTCACTGACAGCGGGTTGTTCGTAAGCAAATAGTGGCAACTCCCTGGTATCAATGGGATCTGGTTCTTCCACTACAACGGGAGCTCCGTGACCCACATACCGTTCTCCACCAAAATCTGCATTCTTGCTTCGCATGAAATCCGCGAATTCCTGCTGATAAGCACTTGCTGCACTTAAATACGACGACCTTAACTTCATTGATGTGGATGCCAAATCGGATGCGGCCAGTGAGAATGCAGCGGTCGGTGATATACGTGCCAGGGTAAAGGCAACACTAGTTCGAAGGTCCGACTTGTTAGCACGTTCCTGGTTCAGCTGCTCAACAAACAAGCGCATCTTCTCATCCACCAGTGCCTGCTGCTCATTTCGGAATGCCTGCATGCCTTCCATCATCAGCCGATGGTCCGATTGGTAATTCTGCCTAGTCCATGCCTGCATTGCATTCATGCGTTCATTGAACAGTTGAGCTGAATACTTACCCTTTTCAAAATCGACCTGGTCGACGCTGGGTACATCTACCAATCCACCGGCGGCCAGAACAGAAGCCCGGGGAATTATCAAGACGGCGAACACCCATACCACGACCAAGGTGAGGAAAGCTGTCGAAGAGCGGTGAGTCAAGGTTGAAATGAATACTGAAAGCGTCAGAAAAACACCGAAATATAAAACTCCGGTAAGAATTACCATTCCAAGTCGTAGCCATGAATCAGCATCCATGGGTACTCCAAGCAAGGGCAGCATTAGACAGCCAATCAAAATAGGAATCATCAGCGGAATTATCAGCGCCAGGAATGAGCCTACTATCTTGCCGAGAATGTATTGATCTCGAGGTACAGAATTTGCAAAGGTCAGTGCCAAAGTCCCGCGTTCCTTCTCACCATTGATCGCGTCGTAGCCAAATAAAATCGCAAACAGTGACAGCACTATGGCGAATATAAATTCCAGATCAAGAAAGCGGAATACTGCAAAAATCGGGTCTTCCGCAAAACGGCTGCCTTCAGACCGCAGCTCTCCTCGAACATCCATATTGACCGTGCGACCGATGTCGTTTGAGACTCCGGATACCAGGGCTGCCAGCGGTTGTGGTGGAAGGAAAATTCGATGATCAATATCAGCCCAGTTGGTGACGCCTTCCATTTGTTGCATATTTTCGGCGACAGCAGAGTTGTATTCTTGAACGCTGATTTGGTAATTTCGCGCGCCGACATAAAACGCTAGCAGTATCAATAAAGCACATACACCAAATGTAACAGCGAACTTTGTTGTTCCAACAATTTCCCGCAGTTCTTTTTCCAATATGATTTTAAACATCGTTCCAATTCCTCACAGGCTAGCTTGTATTTGCAGTCTAGGTCCTTAACTGAGTGCTCCGGCATTTTGCTCTGACCCTGTGTGTCCAGCCATGTACTGAACATACAGTGATTCGAGATTTTCACCTTTAAGTTCTTTTGCCGTTCGTTCCATTACCAACACACCCTGATTCATGATGCCAATAGTATCAGCGATATCTTTGGCTCTAAAGATATCGTGGGTCGACATCAATATTGCCTTGCCCTCGTTTCGCAGGTCTGCAAGAAGCTGAATAAATTCCCTCCCTGCACTGGGGTCCAGCCCCGCTGTGGGTTCGTCCAGCAGTATAGCAGGTGCATCCTTTAATATGGCAATGGCTATTCCGCATTTTTGACGCATACCCTTGGAATAGCCTTTTAGCCTCCGTTTATGCGCTACTTCCTCCAGCCCGACCCGTAATAGCACATCGCGGTAATCATCCTTTGAATAATTACTGTGACCACCCAATTTAGCAAAGAAGTCCAGGTTCTGTAAAGCTGTAAAATTGGGATATAACATCACGTTCTCTGAGACGTAGGCAATATGCTCCTTTGCTTTCAAAGGTTCCTTGTGCGCCACGATACCATCAATTCGGGCCTCGCCCTCGGTTGGTTCAATGAAATTGAGAAACAGATTAATAACGGTTGTTTTACCCGCTCCATTTCCACCGAGCATGGCATAAACTGAGCCTGGGGCAACCTCAAAAGACACACTGTCGAGTGCGAGGACTCCGTCTTCGTAGCGTTTGGAGAGATTGATTGCTTGCAGCCGAGGACCAGCCGACGAGCCGTTTGCTGATTCAGATCCGGCTTGCACACTACCCGCTGATACTGCTTCGGAGCTCATTTGGTTTGTTCCTGTTTCATGTTGTTTATTTTAATGGTTACTTAACGTCTGGATAGTTTGATGCCAAAGACGACTATGCCCAGGACCAGCCCTATTATCAGTAGTAGAATAGCAAGGGTTCCGTATACATTAGCTTGCTGAAGAATCTGAACTGTAATTGTCTTGTCTTCACCGCGGATAGGCAAGTCATCGGAAAGTGACGTGGTCCTTACGCGTACTTCATACCGTCCTGGTGTAATATCGGCTGGGGGAGTTATGAACAGCTCGACTCTTCCTTCCTCATTGATATCAAGAGTCGAGATCACAGTAGGCTCAACTTGTTTGTCCCAATTAAACGGAGCTTCGACTTCTACTTCGACATTATCCAGCCTTCGGGTGCCTTCGTTGACGATTTCCAGGGTTACCTGCACCGTATCACCAGCGTCAATTTGATGAAATAGCTGAGGTGCCCTGACCAGGATTTCACCGATACCTCTTGGTACCAACTCTAAAGTTGTAAAGCCAATATCCAACGCCTGTAACTCCGCCAGTGACAGGGATCGAGCCCGCAGATCACCAATCTCTTCCACGCGTTCCCTGGGAATCGCCACAGCGTAAAAAGATATCGGCACATCCATATTAACCAGTGGGGAGGGTCTTTCAGGAAGAAACAAACGCAGTGCTATCTGCCGTGTATTTACACCTTCCCGAAACTGGAATTGACTGAGCCGATTACCAGAAACCGAATCGATGAAATAGCGGTTGATCTCTTCAGGTAGATTGATAGTCTCCAGCTTGAATGTATCGCTCTCACCACTGAACAGCTCAATGGACATGCCATAATCTGTAGTGCCACCTAACTCTATTTCCTGAGAAAATTGATCTGATTGAATAACCGCCTTATTTATCGAAGTGTCTTTTTGCAGATAGACTTTTAAGCGGCGCGACGAACCATTACCATAAATAATATTTACCGACACCACATCAGCATCAACCAACAACGAAAAGTCAATTTCCGCTGGCTCACCGTAACGCAATTCTTCCACCTTCACCTCGTAGGGAAGACCAATAATTGCATCGTCATCATCCATCAGAGAGACGTAAACGTCATGCACTACATCTGGCTGTAAACTCTTCCACAACTCATCTTCAAACTCGACAAACTGATCAAATTCGGCTCCCCCGGCGGCGGCGTTGGCAATAACCAGACGCACCACATTAGTGGTGCCGGTACCTTCATATTTAACCGCGCTTAGCACTGTCACGTACTGTGCTTCGAAAAGTACAGCTAACATTTGTTGCTGATAGTTAACTTCGGCTTCGGTAAAGTTGATCTTGCTTCGATCTAGCTCAGCCTGTGAAATAAGACTTTGATCAAACATGTCCTGTTGGCGCTCATACTCCGATTTTGAGGCGTCGTAGCTAACCTTGGCGCGCTTCAATCCCAGTAATAAATATTGATTGTCGCGCTCATTAAAGAAGGTACCCTGTTGTGCCGCCGCAGTGACTGGCAGCAATATCCAAGTAACGATGATGCAGAACAGGAAAATTTTCCGTATGAGGGGATGATAATGACTTTTAAGCATCGTCAGAATAGATCATATAATCACTGAAGGTGCAATGATTTGGCGTCAAGAATTACATTTAATAACAAGTTGAAGAACCGATGATTTTTGCTTGCTGAGAAGTTTTTATGCCTTGTTGATTTCGCGTCTGGAAAATCTAACTATTTACCGAGTCTCTGAGTCTAGTCAGCCATCGATTTTTTTAGATAATTCGCGATTTGGGTCTTGCACCTAAACAGGCTTTCGGTTGCGATCTCAACCGTTCGAGATTTCCTACTAACCAGATGTCATTGCTACAACTTCTATAAAAGCTGTAATATTTCTGCTTCAAATTGTTCTTTAGGTGCGAAGCCAACGTGTTGGTGGCAAATTTCGCCGTCTCGGTTGATTAAAAAAGTGGTGGGAAAGCCGAACAGAGGGCCATAGGCATCCTTCACATCATCCCGTCCATCGCCAATAAGGACCGGGTAATCCATTTCCATTTCTTCAGCGTAAAGCAACAGGGATTCAACCGGATCGTCCACTGAAATCCCTACTATTGCCAGGCCCTCATCTTCGTATTGATCAAGCAACTCAATAAAGCCTGGTATTTCAATTCGACAGGGCGCGCACCAGGTAGCCCAGAAATCCAATAGCAGAACTTTTCCCTTGTAGTCACTGAGATCAACCTGACCACCATTCATGTCCTGCAAAGTAAAATTAAGATCTGCCAATTTGTCACTTACAGTACAGGCGCCGGCACTGTCTTGGGAAAGGGCAGGTGCACTCAAAATAATTAGAGAAACCAGGTAACTTATTCGGCTAAGCGTTTTAATCATGAACATTTTCCAAGGCTATTATTCAAAAATTTCAGGGTCTGGAAAGGTCAGCGAAAACCCATACCAACGGGAGTACAGTTGTTGAGGTCTTGCTACTTCAACTACTTCACCGTTGCTGTCATGGATTAGACCGTTCTCAATTCGATAATTATTATTTAGAAAAATGATTCTACCTTCAACTCGAACATTGTTTGCGTCCCAATAAAGTGCTGTGGGTGTCGAAGTTAACGGGTCCAGAAATACCAGTAGTTTTTGGCCATCGACCTCATCTACCAGGTAATTTCCGCTTTCCCGAATTACGTTCATCGGGTAGTAACGACGGAAATTGTCACTCCATATTCCCAGTCCCATTGCCATGCGATCCAGTCTAGTGTCTTCGCCGCCCAGGGTTTCAACAAATTGCGGCATTAATTCAGCGTCGGGATTATCTGGAGACCAGACGAATCCAGTCAATCTATCGCCGTTGTTATAGGGCCGTCCAGATATCGCGATTTGCACAGTCGAGTCCATGGTCAGTGCTTGACGCACATTCATCTGAAGTAGGTTTGAAATTGGCATTTGGTAGCCGGCGTGCTGGCCGTATAGCCCTTCGCCGGTCATATGGCTCCATAGCGATCTGGTCTCTTTATCTTCCAACACAAACAAGCCGTCATACAGACCTGAATTAACGAAATTGTACAGCGTGCCGTCGATCGTGGGAGTCAAACTGACCCCGGAATTGCAGACGACTCAGAATGTTGCCATCCAGTCTTTCCCATCGGCTGTTCCCTGGGCAATATGATGAAACGCCATTTGATCCCGTATCAATGCCAGATTGCCAGATGCTGTGTTAGTCACCAGTAACATCGTGTCGTCAGTGATTAAACCGGTGTCAAGTGCTGACTGCAAAGTCTGTGTTACATCGACATAAAACGTTTCGAAAAAGCCCTCGCCGAAGGTGCTATACCGATTAATGTCAAAGGTCGCAGCAGTCTGTGACAATGCAAATGGGGAGAAAATAAGTACAGCGGCCAACAGAAAAGCGCTACTGGCACATCGACTGGTTTTCCGATCTAAATGTAACATTTCAAAATCTCCAAGTCTGGATTCGTCGCTCTAATGCTGCAACAGCTGGCAATCAGTGTAAAGCAGTTTGCCGCTGAGATTGAATAGCTTCAAAAGTAGACTGAACAGTTCAGATCAAACTGAAATGGTCCCTCGATTGGCGAAAAGATTCACTATGGTAACTGTAGATAGACCACTCAACTCGGGATATGACTCGGTTGTTTATCATTAGTCTAGCGTTCTCTATTGCCTGGTAATTCATAAGGGTCACTGACAGCTACCGCGTTGACTATAGCAGAGATAGTTATTATTCTTCCTACCGTCTACAAGTAACAGATGACACTCAGGTAACAGGAGAAAGGTATGAGCACTAGCAGATTTAAAACAGCAGCTGCGACTGCTGTCACCGTAGGGTTTATGCTGATGGTTGGGCCGGTCATTGCACATCACTCCAGCGCACCTTTTTACGATCCGGAACAGCGAGTTGAGATTGAGGGGACCGTAACAAGGTTCGTTTTCAGAAATCCCCATGCATTCCTTTACGTTGACGTTGCCGGTGCTAATGGTGAGATCATTGAATGGCAGATCGAGCTTGGTGCTCCAGTGAGTCTCAGACGCACGGGCTGGACACCTGACTCAGTTTCCGTGGGCATGGCTATAAAGGCCACAGGTCGGCCATCACGTGCTGAAGGCTCGACAGGCTTGTGTTGTGTACGTATGACCAAAGCCGACGGCAGCCCAATTCTTGAAGGTGGCCGCGTCGAAGAACGACAACAGCCGCCGGCGTAGGTAATTGGCAACAAAGTCTAAGTTTCAAAAGCAGGAGGAGTTATGGCACCGGTAATGAACGCAAAAGGAATCATGAAGAGCAAAGTCACTTACGTAGTAATGCTTTCGCTGGTGATGGGATATGGAATTCCTCAGCTCAACGCACAGTCAGCCGTAGATCAAGTACCAGATCTTACCGGTGTTTGGGATGGCGGCTTCGGAGCGCGACCAGTCAATGGAGAGTCTGTTCCCTGGGGTGAAGACAATTTTCCCCAACTGAATGAGCGCGCATTGGCTTATCAGCAGGTTTGGGAAGAAATCATGGCTCCCAAATACGATTGTCAGCCAGCCTCTTCACCTGCGATTCAATACGATCCTTACCATATGGAAGTGACTCAGTGGCCTGATCGCGTAATGTTCAGGTATGAAAAAGACGATCAGTTACGCATTGTGTGGCTTGATGGGCGCCAACCCTCCTCAACCGACTTCGGCATCCAGGGATTTTCAGTGGGCCAATATGAAGGCGATGCCTTACTCGTAACGACCACGCACTTTGTCTTCGACATCGCGGGCTTTGATGATTATAACGGTATACCTTCGTCGTCGCAGAAAGTTGTTACCGAACGCTATTGGCGAGATGGCGAGGATCTGCGAATTACACTGACTGTCGAAGATCCCGTGTTTCTGCGTGCGCCTACATCCTATACAACCCGTTGGATCCCAGCACGGCCCGGGTACAAGCTAGCCGCTTATGATTGTGACCCCGAAGCGTCGCGGGCCTCGGTACGCTTCTTTCCATCCAAGTATAAATAAGGAATGATGATCGATTCTTGAGGATTGCTGTAGTTCAATTCACCGCCATGACTAGACGCAGCTCACTCTATGATCAGCCGCATTCTTTCGGCTGGATCTCAATCACTCTGCATTGGGCCTCGCCGATTTTACTTTAGCTGTTCACTCCAGAGCTGCCGTGTTGCTACTTGTGTTAGTCACTCTCCACGTGTTTGGTGCGTTTAAACATCTTATGTTTCAAGACTCTGATCTTACAAGGTCAATTCTATTCGTCTGTGCCGCGGCGTTAATTGACAGCAGACTTAAAACAAATGCCAGGTGGTATCGGTTCATGTGATTTGATGTTTGCATTTTCTATCCAGTACCTACATAGGGAATTAGACGTCCACACAACAGCACGCTAGTCCATAATGTTAACGAAGTGTAGGCAACAAATTTTCCGATTGGAGGTGAGTTGGCATTGCCATTCCAGGTGTGCAGTTTCGGGTTTACTTTCCAATAATAGAGTAGGGTATTCAGCCCGGCTAAGATGACTAAAACCATCTTGATTTGAAAACCAATGTTTATTGAGTAACGCAATGGGTCGCCATAAAAAAACAGTACACCAGTCACCATATTAAGGCTAAATCCGATTAACACAACGGGCAACAACTTGTGTGTTGCGGCCAGATTGAAATCTCGGATGTGGCCTGCCATACGCAAGTCAATAATAATCAGTCCACCAAGCAAAAGTGAAAGACCGACAAAGTGAATTATCTCCATAACTGGCCACAACCAGTAATTAGCCTGTATCCATGCATACAAGGGGCCGTCGACGATGGTTGTGGCAAATGATTCCAACATGATTGACCGGCCTCAGATGTATGCGATTAAACGGCCGGCAATGATTGCAGCCAACCAGAATGACAAGGAGACCGACGCGATTTGCTTAGTCGATCTACTAATCACGACATCGCCATTACTTATAGCAAGCTCACCCCGCAGTCGTGACTGAATGATCCAAGCCAGCGCCATGCCTGCTACGATACTGCTAATTTTCAATAGAAACGGTGTGCTATTAACGAAGGTGACAGCCTGGGATGTAAACAGGAGAAATCCGGAAACCGCGTTTATAATAAAGCCGATCCCGGCAAGCTTGCTCAGTGGTAAAAACGCGGCTGGCTGAAGTCCAGAGAACAATCCAAGCAATCGTAAATCGCGCATCGAGAAAATGCCAACAACCATAGCAAGCCCGACAATGTGAAGGCTCAGCAATACCGGATAGGCCCACAAGGACCCCCCGACCCAAATAGCGACCGAGGTATTCTCGAGCCAGATGAACATGCACCTCTCCCTATTTACCCTATTACGATTGTTAGTATTTTATTTATTTCTAAGCTTTTAAATTGAGGTCAGGATAAAATTCCAGCAAATTGCCAATTTATCGTAATTGTGCAATTCCCCATTTTACGCGGTTAGCCGAAAATTTACCCAGCAAATAAATCCATAGCTCAGTTTAATGCGGGCTAATTCTAACTCTCCCAAATATCAAACCGTATTTGCGTATTAAAATATTCTCATTTGCTACCAACATAACCAGGGCCATAAATTATTTTCCCAGGTC
>SMVB01263818.1_pt1 | contig 22512 bp, 20 predicted proteins | sample 2456461 | NCBI WGS metagenome assembly SMVB01 (sample SAMN11095934, study PRJNA526329) | marine sediment metagenome | biome: Marine sediment; feature: Surficial sediment; material: Deep marine sediment; isolation source: Hadal surficial sediment | place: Pacific Ocean | collected 2014-05 | depth...
ACATCCGCCTCCGCGATGGCACGACGCACACTCATGGCAATCTCACTCCACATACCCCCAACACTGTCAGGGAAGACCCGCGACATGTGTCAGGGATGTGCTGCAACAGAACAGGTAGATATATCGCCCTGGGAGCCCTGGGTTCGTAGGGACAGACGTCATGTCTGTTTTTCGATACGCCTGGCCCTGGTGAACCACACCATCCCCACGATTCCGACGACGATGGCGAGCCCGTAGAACCAAACCGGCCCACCGCTGATCGATGGCTGCATCGGTTCGGTCAGGAGGCGAATCGCTCCAGCAGCCGCCATGGCCGCAGAGGCCGGGATCCCGAGCCCAGGCCACCGATACGCCTTCCACAGGGCGATGGCGACGGCGGCGATCGCGAACAACAACGCCGCATACAACCCGACCGGGTGGCGGGTGATCGCGCTGCCTTCCTGGGCGAGTGCCCATGGCAGGTCCGTGGCGGTGCCAAGGCAGGCATCGCGAGCGAGGCAGCCGGCGTGCCAGCCGGCGAGACCGGCGAGGGCGGCGGAGGCGATGCCGTCGGCCATCGGGATCAGCTGGCGGCGGGAGAGCCAGGCGAAGACGGCGAAGGCTCCGAGCGTAGCTCCGACCGTGGATACCCCGGCGCGGACGAGCAGGATGTCAGCGGGGTGCCTGATCGGGTTCACCCTGTCGATGACCATGGCCGCGATGCGTCCGATGAAGACCCCGACGGCCGCAGAGGTAAGGGCGCTGTCGAAGAGGTTGCCGGAACACCGATCGGCGTTTCCGTGGCGGGCTTCCCACCACAACATGCCGTACAGGCCCGTCACCGCGAAGGCGGCTGCGGCCAGCAAGGTGAACTCCATCAGCCGTTCACCAGCTCGTCGATCTGCAATGCCAGGGTGCGTTCGTCGATCACGCCGTAGTGGAGAAAGCTCAACTCACCTCCCGGGCGGTAGAAGAACGTGAGAGGCACGCCGCGGCTGCCACCGAGCCCGATCGGGATGAAACCATCCGAGTCGGCAAAGTGTTCGATGGCGGCATCGAGGTAGAACTCGCCGATGAAGGCTGCCGCTCCACCCGGGGCGTCCCTGACGTTGAGCCCGATGAGGCGCACTTCCCCCCGATAACGATTGCTCGCCTTTGACAGCAGCGGCGCTTCCGAGCGACAGGGGACACACCACGACGCCCACACGTTGAGGACGACCGGCATCGTCGATTCCTCGAGCAGCGTGGTGACCTCGTCGGCTGTCGTCGGTGGGGGCGGATCGACGTCGACCGCCTCGGTTGGGGAGCAGGCGGCGAGCACGAAAACGAAAGCCACGAGGAGTCTGCTCATGGCGGGGCAGTGTATCGGCGGGCGGTTGTGCCTAGGTGGCGAACCCCGGCACGGAGGCGATGGCCTGTTCCAGATCGGCGGCGGTCACCGCGATCGCACTCGGATCGCGCCGGAGGGCGGTCAGTGCAGCCTCGCGCAGGATGCCGGATAGGTCGGCGAACGATCGACCCTCGCTTCGGTCTACCAGGTCGTCGATGGCCACGTCGGTGGCGAAGGGAACGTCTGAGACGTCGAAGAACGCCCGTCGCGCCTCGGCCTCGGGGAGTCCGAGGTGGAGATGCACTTCGAGCCGGCCCGGCCGCAGCAGCGCAGGGTCCACGAGGTCACGGCGGTTGGTGGCACCGATGACGAACACATCGCCGCGGTCGGCGACGCCGTCGATTTCGGTGAGCAATGCTGCGACAACCGAATCAGTGACCGAATTGGACGCCTTCCCGCGAGTCGGAGCGAGGGCGTCGAGCTCGTCGAAGAACAGCAGGGATGGGGCAACGGCGTCGGCTCGCGAGAATACCTCACGCACCGCGCGCTCGGATTCTCCGACCCACTTGTCGAGCAGCTCGGCACCCTTGATCGGGAAGAAGGCGGCGCCGGACTCGTGGGCCAGGGCTCTGATCACGTAGGTCTTTCCCGTTCCCGGTGGACCGTAGAGGAGAAGGCCTTTTGGTGGCTCGACCCCGAGGCGGGTGAATCGATCCGGGTCTTGCATCTGCCAGATCACCGATTCCGTGAGTCGCTGCTTGACATCGACCAGGTTGGCCACCCGATCGAACCCATATGTGGGAATCTCACCGGTTGATGCGGTGCCGAGCGATGGGGTGGTTTCCTCGATAGCGAGCTCGAGGTCGGCCTGAGTGACCGGCTCGCCGCTGCCCGCCGCGCCCGCCGAGGCCTCCAGCACCGCGGAGACTACGTCGGCGCCGGAGAAGCCGGGTGAGCGAGCGGCAAGAAGAGCGGTGTCGATTTCCTCGGTGGGGACCCGGCCCAGGGCGGCGCCGAAGAGGAGCGCCCTGCGCTCGGAGTCGGGGGGAGGGATCGTCATCGTCCGTGGTAGCAAAGAGCTGGAGGCCAGGTCGCCGGCGAGATCTGCCGAATAGACCGCACCGAGTACGCAGGCGAGCCCCGCCCGCGAAGCGACCGCATCCAGGAACCAGCGCATGATGGCTGCGACGCGGTTGCGATAGAGCGCTTCCTCCCCGGCGACAGCGTCGATCCGATCGATGAAGATCACCGCCGGCGTTTCGGTTGTCTTGACCGCAGTTTCCAACAGCGTGAGCAGGCGTTCCGGTTTGAAGACGAGGTCGACCGCTACCTCGTGGATCTGGCAACCGGCCGCTTGGGCGGCGGCCGTGACCAGCTCCGATTTTCCGCCACCGGCAGGCCCTTCGAGAATGACGCCCGCCACTTCCGGCAGTCCCCACGATCGCGGGAGATCACCTGGAGCGGTGAGCAACGTCAGCCAGCCGGTGAGGGTGTCCAGCTCTTTTTCGAGCCCGACGATCATCGCGTGCGCTGTCGTTGGTGGCTCGGCGTGGCTTCGTGATCCGGATGTGCCCGTTCCGTCCTGGGTGCTGACCAGCGTGCGGCTTCCCACGAGACCGGTGCTGCCCGGTTCGACCAGGTCGACTCGCACTTCGACCAACTCGCTGCTCTCATCCCCATACGAGCGGTGGATCAGAGCGACGTCGCCCTCGGACACGACGCTGCCCTGAAGCGACCTGGCGAGATGGCGCGGGTCGAGGTCCATTACCCCGTCGACGATCACGCGGCGTGCCTCGGGAACGAGGGCGCGCTCGGCGTTGACCGCCGACCCGTAAGCGACGTCGGCATTGGATCGTGTTCGTGGACCGACCAGGAGGGAGTTTGGGGTCGGAACATCCCCGGGTGCGACGAGGCAATGGGTCTCACCGAGGGAGATCACTCCACCTCCGGGAAGGCCCATTGCAGTGAGCAACCCGGCGTCGGCGTGAGCAATGGGGTCGGTCCCGGGTTGCACGATGAAACGCATATGCCGAGAAGCTAGCGTGCCGGGGAGACACCAACGATCGAAGATCTCATCACATTGGACCTGCGCGTCGGCACCGTGACCGGCGCCGAGCCGCACATCGGGGCACGGAACCCGGCCTACCGGCTTGGATCGACTTCGAGGATCTTGGCACGCTGCAGTCGTCGGCTGAGATCACCGACCGGTATGGAGCGGAAGCTCCGGTAGGGGAGGCAGGTCGTTGCCGTCACCGTGTTCGATCCAAATGCCCGTCCGCGGCTTCCGCTCCGATGTGCTCGTGTTTGGGGCCCTCGATCCGGATGGCATCGTGCTGATCGCCCCCGACGCCGAGGTTCCTGTCGGATCGCTTAGGGTTTACGGTAACGGCGGCACCGGACGCGTCGGGAGGCTGAGGGCGCCGGAGGCGTCGACGATCTGCACTCCCTGGCGAGTCATCCAACGCCAGACGAGGTGTGCTTCCTCGGCGGCGGCCACGGATGTGGGCACGCCCGGTCCGGGTTCGGCGGGTGGTGTCATGGCGACGAGCGGTGGGGACCCGTCTGCGTTCCAGGCGGCGGCGAGGCTGCCGTCTCTGACGATGGCCCCGTCACCGGTGGCGTCTTCGAGCCACAGCGTCCCGGCGGCGCGCAGCGCATGCCACGCCCGCTTTCGCTCCAACGCTTGCGCCAGCGCCCGGTAGCGGTCGCGGAAGTCGGCTGCTTCCTCGAAGCGCTGGCTTCGCGCCACGGTGGTCATCCGTCGATGGAGCGGCTCGAGGAGCAGGCAAGGGTCGTCGAGCAGGCCCGCCCGCAGCTGGTCGACTACCTCGGTGTACTCGCCCTCGGTGGTCGACCCATCGCAAGGGCATCCAGCGACACCGAGCTGGGAGAAAGAGCAGGCCGCACTGCGTCGGTTGCCCCGTCCGTTACACCGGCGGATCGGCACTGCGTCCCAGATGCCGTGGACGACGACCTCGGCGGCTTTCCTCGACCGGAACGGGCCGAGGTAGAGCGCGGCGTCGTCGAGGACGCTCCGGACCATCGACAGTCGCGGGTAGCGCTCGTCGGTCAGCTTCACCCAGTGGGGACTGCGAGGCGGTCGAGAGCGACGGTTGTACCGAGGCCGGTGCTCGCCGATGAGGCGAAGCTCCACCACCTCCGCCTCGAGCTCGGTTGCGCACGTCTGGTGATCGATCCGGTCGAGCTCACGGAGCATGTCGGCGACGGTCTTGCGATCATCGCCGTAGAAATACGACTTCACCCTGGTCCGAAGGTTCTTGGCCTTCCCCACATACATGACAGACCCATTCCGGTCCAGGAAGAAGTAGACGCCGGGTCGCCGGGGAAGATCGGCGGCGAGCTCGATCTTGTCATAGTGCGGGGCCCCGCGTGCCGTTGGCAGCGTGAGCAGCTCGTCGAGATGGGTGACGCCCAGCGTTCCTGCACGTTCGAGGAGAGCGAAGAAGACATGGGCGGTCGCCATGGCGTCGTCGAGGGCACGGTGCGTTGGTGGCGTAGGTGAGCGGAAGTGTTTTGCCAGCGAGGACAGTTTTAGGTTCCGCACCTCCTGACGCACCAAGCGGCGAGCGAGCCCGATCGTGTCGACCGAGCGGTTGGGCAGCGGTTCGTAGCCGAGTCGCCGCGCTGCGGCCTGGAGAAAGGAGAGGTCGAAGCGGATGTTGTGCCCGACGAGCACCGCATCACCGATGAACTCGAGGAACGATGGCAGCGCCTGGTCGATCGTCGGCGCCTTGACCACCATCGCCTCTGTGATCCCCGTCAGCACCGTGATGAAGGGCGGGATGGCAACACCGGGGTCGACCAGGGTCTGGAAGGTGCCATCCAGCTCACCCCCCACGTACCTGACCGCCCCGATCTCGGTGATCTCGCAGTCGGCGGCGCTGGCGCCGGTGGTCTCCAGGTCGAGGATGCAGAACGGGACGGCGTGGAGTGGAGCCCCCATCTCGTCGAATTTCCTCTGTCCTACGAGCATCGGCCCTCCGGTGATCGACGGTACCCCGAACAGGTGTTCGATACAACGATAGAGAACGGCTGTGACACAAACTTGCGTGCGTCCCCGCCACCCTGGAGACTGCGCCCGTCATGCGCTTTGAAGGCCGGGTCTACTTCGACTTCGTGAACCCTGCGGTGTGGTGGTTCTACCGCTTCCTCACCGTGGCCTCGAAGGCGGGTGCCGATCTACGCATGGACTGGCGCCCGTTCGACGCCAAGGGCGATGTCCCCAACCGCAGAGCGTTGGCCAGCTATGTGGCCGTCCGCGAGGAGTACCCGGAGCGGCACGGGGCCTATCTCCAGGCGCTGCTCGCTCTCCGCCACCACCAGGGCGCCGACCTCGGCGACCCCGACACGCTTGCCGCTGCCGCCGATGCGGCGCGCGTGGCGGCCCCATCGGTCGCAAACGTGGACTGGTTCGACAAGGTTGCCGAGTCAACCCTGGAGGGCCGCAAGCTCGGCGTTTCCGGAACACCGACGTTATATCGCCACGGCCCGGTGCTCCATGTCGATACCAACATGGCGGCGCTGAGCGGCGACGTGCTCGAGCGGCTGCGGCTCATCGATGGAGTGCTGGGTGATGACGGGATCTGGGGCTTGAGAAAGCCGTAAGAGTCGCAAGTCGCAAGTCGCAAGTCTGGTCAATGGTCGCGCTGGCGGAGGGCTTCGTAGAGGACGATCGCAGCCGCCACCGAGGCGTTGAGAGAGTCCGTGTTGCCCAGCATGGGGATACGGATGGCATTACCAACTTGAAGCCAGCCCTCGGTCACGCCTTTGTTCTCGGACCCGATGACGATGGCGACCGCACCGGTGAGGTCGGCGTCCCACAACGAGGCGGTTGCGTCCGGCGTGGTCACAACGACGGAGCCGCGGTCGACGGCCCAGTCCCTTGCGGTCTCCGAGTCCGTCACTGCCAGCGGTACGGTGAACAAGGCGCCCTGCGAGGCGCGGACAACGTTCGGGTTGAACACGTCCACCGTCGGATCGGCGACGACGACCCCGGCGCCGGTGGCATCGGCGGTGCGCAGCATGGCGCCGAGGTTGCCGGGCTTCTCGATGGCCTCGGCGACGAGGACGAGGTCGCGGTCGACGCCGTCTAGATCGAGCGCCCAGGTCGGCGCCACACCGATGACCCCATCGGGGTTCTGCCGGGTGGAGAGTTTATGGAAGGGTGCCGCCGCCACCTTCGTCACGGCAACGGTGGTGGTGCTTGCCACTCGGGTCGCCGCGGACGATGCGATGTCGCCACAGAAGACGATCTCGTCGATGACCCTGCCGCTTTCGATGGCACGGGCGAGTTCGCGCGCCCCTTCGACCAGGAAATGCGATGCCTCCTTGCGCCCGCGGCGGGTCTTGAGTTTCGACAACGACGTGATATGCGGGTTCGATGTGCTGGCGATCTCTGGCTTCACCAGCCCCCGCCCCCACCCGACGAGAACCCGCCGCCTCCGCTGAACCCGCCGAAGCTGCCGCCGCTCCACGATGAGCCGCCCCACGACCCTCCTCCGGAAGAGCCGAAGCCGCCACCCCCGCCCCACCAGGAGCCGGCGTCCTGGGACCACGACCGGTCGGCGTAGATGGGCTCCCAGCCAAACGAATCCCTGGCACCGCGAGTCACAACCCAGTGGAAGAGGAAGAAGGTGAAAGGATCGAACGCCTCGATATTCGCCGGGATCAGCGTGCCAGCCCAGGTGTCGGTTTGGCGGCTGGTTCCGGCGTGAGCGAGCTCGGGGGCGAACCGATCGGCGTCATTGATCGAGCTGTGCTCCAGCGCCCTTCGTTGCGCCGCGTAGGCGAGTGCAAACTCACGTGGACCGCGAGGATCGGATGCGCCGAAGGCGGCAGCTACGTCGGCGTACGAGCCCTCCAGCCCCAGGCTATGCAGGGCCTCCCTGGCCTCGAGCCAGCGGCGCATGGCTTGCATCGGCTCCAGCGAGATTGCCAACACCCCGGCGATCGTTCGCGCCGCGTCCGAGTCGACGTGTTCGATCAGTTCGTCTCGGAGATTCGTGTACACCTCGACGCCGTCGTCGCGCCGATTGAGCAGCGCCGCGGTGATCGATACCGGCAGGTTGAGGCGCTTCGCCTCTTTCCTCACCCGCTCGGCCTCTCCCTTGCGCAGCAGGCCGGCCATGGCGTATTCGACCGCTTCGGCGGGATCGAACCCGCGCGAGCGGTGCTGCCGGTACCCGGCGAGGAAGGCGGTGACGTTCTCCTCGTCGTTGTTCATCAGCAGGAGGGCGGCGACTCCTGCCGGGTCGAGCCCATCGTCGGCCAACACCGACCCCTCCTTGTCGAGCTGGTTGCGCAGTTTCTCGTAGCGGGACACTGCGGCGTCGACGTCGGTGCTGAGGTCGGCGAGTGCGGCGGCGACCGCCGGCCGTGCCGTGGAATCTGGAAGGCGCTCGTAGAGCTCTTCGAGCCGCCCAGCCTTCCGCTCCGCCTCATCCGCCATCGTCCGATAGAGCGTCGCCGTGTCGGACAAGGGTGCCTCGGGATCGAGAACGGCTCCCGCTTCCGCAATCCCCACGCCAACCCTGGTAGCGACGACGTGACCGATCTCGGTCGGCACCAGGTCGGCGACGAGCGCATCGGCGGTGCGCCGCCGTGAAGCAGCCACCCGATGCGGGCGGAGCGACTCGACGATCCGCTGCAAGGTCAGGCGCTCGGCGGCGAAGGTCTCCTCGTCGCCGAGATCGACGGCGAGAGCATCGGTGGCAGCCTGCTGCACGGCCCCTTCCAGTAGCTGCCGTTCCTGCGAGGCACGGAGGTCGAGCGGCTCCCTGGTCCCTTCGATCAGCTTCTCTCTTGCGATGACGTCGATCAGCCCGTAATACCACAGCGACCGGAGTGCTTCGATGTCAGAGGGTGCATCCGTTGAGATCCGGTGCAGCTCGGCCACCGCGTCCCTTGTCGGCACATTGGCGGGGCTGGTACCGGCGATTGTGTAGTCGGCATAGCGAGGGAGCTCCTTCCCCGAAGGCTCCAGGGTGGCCAGATCGGCATCGATCAGGCGCTCCCGCTCCTGACGGGCCTTGTCCTTGCGTTTGGCCGTTTGTCTGCGAACGGCCCGGATGGCCAGATAGGCGCCGACGCCGAGGATCAGCGCAAGGATCACCAGACCAAAGGGAAACACGCTGAACGAGGGAAAGCTCCAGGCGTCGTCTTGCAGGTTGCCCGAGAGCGACTGGTCGACGGTCACGATGATGGCCAAGAGGCCTCCATCCCAATCTCCGGCCTGGAAGAAGGGTGCGGCTGCAGCTGCGATAGCGTCGCCGGAAACGTCTGCGTTGCTCTGGGCGGCGAGTTCGACCCGACGCTCGTCGAGCGAGACGAGGACCAGGATCCCATCCTCGTCTACCGGGTCGCCGACGCCCCAGGCATTGGCGAGGTCGGTGGCGAAACTCGCCGGGCTATCACCCCTGCTGTCGTCGACGACGACGAGGGCAAACGGGTTGCCGTGCTGGTCGTTCACCCTGGCGACGTTGTCCTCGATGCGCTGATGGTCGGTCGCGATCCGTGGCTCGTCGGTGAAGTAGCCTTCGCACACCAGGTCGCGGTAGGTCCCGCAATCGATGTTTTCCTGAGCTGCGGCAGGGATCGTCCCCAAGGCGGCGGCCGCCAGTAAGACGACGGGAAGCACAATGCGTCGCATGGCGTGATAGTCCCACACTTTGGGCCGGGTAGCGTGCCGGTGTGCCGCTGTTCGAGCCACCGGAGCCAATCGACCTGCGCCGAACGCTTTCCGCCGTCGGTGTGAAGGACGTGCACGAAGGATCGGCATGGTGGGCAGTCGAGACCGCGTCTGGCCCTGCCACCGTCGCCATCCACCGGACAAATGGAGCAATTGAAGCCACAGGGTGGGGGAGTGGGTCGGATGAGGCGCTCGCCCGGATCCCGCGGCTGCTCGGGTTCGACGACGAACCCGCGGCCTTCGTGCCCGGCGCTTTGCGCGAGTTCCACCTCAGGGGGCTCGGCCTTCGGCTGGGGTCGACCTCGGCGGTCTTCGACCGGCTGCTCCCGGCGATTCTGGCCCAAATGGTGACCAGTGCGGAGGCGCTCTCCTCGTACCGGAGGCTGAGGGCCGGGTTCGGCTCGCCGGCGCCAGGCCCCAGGGATGATCTGTTGATCCCGCCGTCCGCCGAAGTGATCGCCTCGCTCCAGTACGAAGACCTGCATCCGTTCGGCATCGAGCGCAAGCGGGCGACGATCGTCCTCGAGGCCGCCAGGCGAGCCAAGCGCCTCGATGAGATCCTGACCATGGAGCGCTCAGACGCATACGCCCGGCTGACCGCGGTGCGGGGAATCGGGCCATGGACGGCGGCGGTGGTCATGGGCGAAGCTTGGGGCGACCGCGACGCGGTTCCCGTAGGGGACTACCACCTTCCGTCGATGGTCACCTGGGTGATGCTCGGCGAACGGGAGGGAACAGACGAGGAGATGCTCGAGCTGCTCGAGCCGTATCGCCCGTATCGACGTCGTGCCGTTGTGTTGCTGAAGCAATCCGGGCTCAGGGCGCCCCGCAGAGGCCCGAAGATGCCGGTGCGGAAACATCTTTGACAAGAGGGAGTTGCCAGTTCCCAGCCCCCAGTTCCCAGTTTCTCGGTTGCTCGGCCTGATAGCGTCTAGCACCGGTCTGCGGGAGGGCTGATCGTGCTGCATGAGTGGTTGCTGTTCATCCATAACGTGGGTGCGATCGTGTTCGTGGCCCAGGCGCCGGCGCCGAGGGCGCCCGCGCCAGTTTCTCGATAGCGTGTAGCTGGCAGGGCGAGCGATCGGCGTTGGTGCGGTGCTGACGCTGCTCTCCGGTATCGCCCTTGTTGTTGTCGAGAGCGATGTGTGGAGCTTCTCGATGGGTTTCGTTCTGTTTGGGATCGCCACCATCGTGATTTCAGGGGCGGTCGATGCCCTGTATTGCCGCAAGCAGACCGCTGCCATCGAAGTTGCCATCGAAGAAGGCGGCCCTGAATCCCCGGAGGTTCATGCAGGGTTGCTGCGAGTGGCACGGGCGAATGCGATCGTGATCCTGCTCTACGTCGCCACCGTCTGGGCGATGGTGTTCAAGCCCGGCCTGTGAGTTTTTTGACTTGCGACTTGCGACTCAATACAGCTCGTAGTCTCCTGCGATGAGGCGATCCCGCACGCCTTCCCAGTCCTCGAGTGCCTCGCCAACGATCTTGGTCACCGCAGCGTCGTCCACTTCACCGGCAATCTCGACGTGGATCGCTTGCGGCTCCGTCACCGGGTGACCGATCGACGACAACATTCGGATCGTTGCCTCCGTGGCGCCCGTCTCTTCGATGACCCGCTTGGCGATGTCGTCGGAGAAGGCGTGGTACGTCTTTCCGACGTGTGCTGCCGGGTTCTTTCCAGCCGCCGCCTCCAGGCTCATCGGGCGGTATGGGGTGATGAGGCCGCCGAATCGGTTACCCCTGCCCACCTGGCCGTCATCTCCGGCCTCCGCCGAGGTCCCGGTGAGGGTGAGGTACTGGGCATTGGCGTTGTCCGCCTGGTTGACCATGACCGCGGCGGCATCACCGAATATGTCCCTCACCAACGCCAGTCCATCGACCCTCACCCGCTCGACGACGTCGTCGTAGGCGGCACGATCAGCAACGGCGTGAGCCATGACGGGGACGGCGACGGTCACCGTCACGTTCGGGCCGAAACGGGCACCCATGATCTTGATGTCCCGCCCGATGGGGACGTCGGCACGGTACGCGTCCGAGTTCAGGTATCTCTCCAGCCTCCACACCGCGTCTTCGAGCGGGGAGCGGGGAAGCGACACCGCGGCGAAGGAGGTGTCGTTGGCCAGTGGGGCGTCGGCCTGGTGGCCCTTGGCCACCACGGCGGCGAGGTCGACCGACGAGGGGTTGAGCCAAACCTCGACGTCGAACGCCTCTGGAGTCGCCTCCGGGAGGATTTCGAGCAGGCGGCGCTTGGTGTCGACTGCGAGGTCCTCGGGGTCGGGTTGCCAGTCTGTGCTGCCATCGGCTTTCCCCACCATGACCAGCCGCGAGGGTCGGGTGTGGACGCCACCCCCGAATCCGATGTCGATCGAGCCGGCGGCGAGGACGGCTTTGTCCACGTTGAACGCCTGCACCCGGCCGGTTTTTGCCAGGTAGGTGGCGGCGAGGTCGCGGGCCAGCTCCTCGGCAAGATGATCACAAATGGTATCGGGGTGACCGATCCCCTTGCGCTCGACGAACTCGACCAGTGGGTCGTACGGGGGGCGTTGGTTGATAGAGAGGTTCATCCAGTCCGCTGGTTGCTGATCGGTGCATCGTACCGAGCAAAGCGACGCCACGTGCCGAGAAGTCGTCGAACCGTGGGCTGGGAGGGCCGCCAGCCGACCCTGCGAGCCCAGGGTTGGGAGGGCCGGTAGCCGACCCTGGGAGCCCAGGGTTGGGAGGGCCGCTACCAGCGGTCGCGGTGGATGGTGTCGGGACGGCGGCCGCGTTTGAGTGATCCGGACTTGCGGTCCGGTGCTGGATGGCCGATGGTGACGATCCCGATCGGGGAGACGTTGTCTGGTATGCCGAGCAGGGTCTTGATCTCCGGCATCCTGTGAGATCCGAGGAAGCCGGCGGCGAGGCCCTCGTCGACCGCGGCCAGGAGCAGGTTCTGCATGGCGGCCCCTCCGTCGACCCACCAGTACGGAACCGGCCAGTTGTCTGCGTCGGCCAGCGGGCTGTCGGGACCCCCCTTGTCGGCCGCCGCGTACCGCTCGGCATAGACCGCCGAAGAGACGCAGACGAGGATGTGCACCGGCGCTCCAGAGATCCAGGGGTCGAATCCGTCGGCAACGTACTCTTCCTCACCGCACAGCCTGGCGATTTCGCTTCGTGTCTCCGCGTCGGTGACGGCGACGAGGAACACCCCCTGGGAGAACCCGGCTGATGGGATGCGAACCCCGGTGTCGAGAATGCGGTCGAGTACGTCGGGTTCGACACGCTCGCTGGTGTAGTTACGCACCATCCGACGGCGTTGGACCACCTCGGCGAAATCCACTACAGCTCCTCGAGAGCGGCGAGTACCGCCTCCAGACCTGCCTTGGCGTCGGAAAACAGCATCATCGTGCTCTCCTTGTAGAAGAGCGGATTGTCGATGCCGGCGAACCCGGGGGAGAGGCTGCGCTTCACTACCACTGTGGTCCTGGCCGTGTCGACCTCCAGGATCGGCATGCCGTAGATCGGGCTCGACGCATCGTCCCTAGCCGAAGGGTTGACCACGTCGTTGGCGCCGACGACGAGCACGACGTCGGTGTTGGGCAGCTTCGGGTTGGAGTGATCGAGATCCAGCAGCAGGTCGTACGGAACGTCCGCTTCGGCGAGAAGGACGTTCATGTGCCCCGGCATGCGGCCGGCAACCGGGTGAATGGCGTACTCGACGGTGATTCCGCGAGCCTCGAGGGCGTTGGCGAGGTCGCGAACCGCGTGCTGCGCCTGGGCAACCGCCAGCCCGTAACCGGGGACGACCATGACGGTTTGTGCGTAGGCCAGTGAGATGGCGACGTCGTCTGGCGATGCCCTGTTGACCGGCTTGTCACCTGCGTCCATCGCTGGCCCACCTTCGGTGCCGAAACCGGCGAACAGGACATTGGCAATCGATCGATTCATTGCCTGCGACATCTGGATGGTGAGAATGAGACCGGCAGCTCCTACCAACGCACCGCCGATGATCAGCGCCTGGTTGGTGATCACGAAACCGGCCATGGCAGCGGCGACACCGGACAGCGAGTTGAGCAGCGAGATCACCACCGGCATGTCGGCGCCCCCAATGGCGATGACGGCGGTGATGCCGAGGAGGAAGGTGACACCGGCAAGCACCCAGTAGGCGACGGGATCGCCAGACGACACCGCCCAGATCCCGACACCCACCGCGATCCCAGCCAGCACCGCATTGAACCACGGGCCGCCTGGCAGTCCGACCGGTCGGCCGGTGATCAGACCCTGGAGCTTGGCGTAGGCGACGAAGCTGCCGGAGAAGGTGACCACACCGATGGCGATGGACAAGGCGACGGTGACGGAGGTCTCGGTGGAGAAGACGCCGTCCGTGGCCACGACCTCGGCCGACGCCACCAGGGCGGATGCACCGCCGCCAAACCCGTTGAACGCGGCAACCAGTTGCGGCATCGCCGTCATCTGCACCCGCAGGGCCAGATAGGCCCCGATGCCGCCACCGACGATCGATCCGGCGATGATCGTCCCCCAGACGACTTCCGGCTCATCGATGATGGCGGCGACGGTGACCACGATGGCGAGCAACATCCCGATGGCGGCGAGCAGATTTCCCCGCCGCGCAGTCCTGGGCGATCCGAGCCCGCGCAGCCCGAGGATGAACAGGACGCCGGCAGCAAGGTAGAGGAGGGTGGTCATTCTCTCTTCGCCGGCTTCCTCTTGAACATCTCGAGCATGCGGTCGGTGACCAGAAAGCCGCCGACGACGTTGATGGTGGCGAAGGTGACGGCAAGGAACCCGAGAATTGCTGCCACCGTTCCCTCACCGAGACCGGCGGCGAAGAGGGCGCCGACGATGGTGATCCCGGAGATGGCGTTTGCCCCCGACATGAGCGGGGTGTGCAGCGTCGCCGGCACCTTCGAGATCACCTCGAAACCGACAAAGGCGGCAAGGACGAACACCACGATGCCCTGAATGAACTCTTCGCTCACGACCCCTCCTCGTCGAGCCCCATGACAGATCGGGTCCGCGGGTTCACGATCGCACCCTCATGGGTGATCGTGGCCGGGCCGATTACGTCGTCGTCGAGATCGATGGTGATGCCGGCGTCGGTGCGCATCCTGTTGGCGATCTCTTGAAGGTTCCGCGCGTACATGCGGCTGGCGTCTGTCGCCACCCGGCTGGGAAGGTCGGTCGGGCCGTAGATGGCGACCCCGCCGATGTCGACGATCTCGTCTGGCCGCGACCCGGCGACGTTGCCTCCGGTCGAGGCCGCCATGTCGACGATCACTGATCCCGGGTGCATCGGTGTGATCATCTCCTCGGTGATCAGTTGGGGAGCGGGCCTGCCCGGGATCTGGGCGGTGGTGACGATGACATCGGCGTCGGCAACGAACGTTGCCAACACCTCCTGCTGGCGGGCGGCAGTATCGGCGTCGACCTCAGTGGCGTAGCCGCCTTCGTCTGCGGCTTGCGTGGGTGCCTCGACGAACTTGGCTCCGAGACTCTCCACCTGCTCCTTGGTCTCGGGTCGGATGTCGTAGGCATGCACGACGGCGCCGAGCCGTTTGAAGGTGGCGATCGCTTGTAGCCCGGCGACTCCGACGCCGAGCACCAGGGCGCGGGCCGGTGGGATGGTGCCGGCTGCGGTGACCAACATGGGGAGGAACTTGGGGGCGGCGTCGGCGGCGAGCAACACCGCGGCGTAGCCGGCGACGTTCTGCTGGGACGACAGTGCATCCATCGCTTGAGCGACAGAGATGCGCGGAATGGCCTCGACGGCGACTGCGGTCACGTTTTGCTGGGCGAGGGCATCAACCAGATCCGTGGCAACGAATGGATCGAGAAACCCGCACAGCACCGATCCCGCATCGAGCAACGCGATCTCTTCATGAGTGGGGGGGCCGACGCGAAGCACCAGGTTGGCTTCATGTGCCGCTACTGCGTTCGGGACGATCGTGGCTCCGGTATCGATGAACGCTTCGTCGGGGTAACCGGCGGCGACGCCGGCTCCGGTCTCCACGGCCACGTCCCACCCCCAGTCGACGAAGGTCTTGACCGAGGTAGGAACCGCAGCGACTCGATTCTCTCTGGCGGCGCGTTCTTTGGGGATTCCGACTCGCATCGGCGGGGACGGTAACGGAATCGAGGTGCAGACGTGAAGTCAGCTTCCGAGGGCTTGCCCGAGGAAGCCGTAGGCAATCGTCGAGGGCTTGTACGAGGAAGCAGCAGACAATCGATTCAAGTCAGGTAGCGCAGGCGTCCCATGGCCCGCCTCGGCGTTGTATCGTGCGCGGCGGTGGCACGAATTTTCGTCGATCGGCCGCCGAAACCTATGACCAGGTATCTCGCAGGTCGAGTCCTCGCCGGGTTGGTGACGCTCTTCATCTTCGCCACCATCCTGTTCTTCCTGGCCGAAATCCTCATCCCCGGGGATTTCGTCACCCAGTTCACCTTGGGCCTGACGGAGGCAGAGTTGGCAGAGTTGCGAGAGTTCCTGGGCCTCGACCGACCGGTGTTCGAGCGCTACGCCGCATACATGGGGGGTTTGGCAACCGGCGACCTCGGTCTCTCGTTCTGGGGGGTCCCGGTGTCCTCGCTGGTGTGGGCGCTGATGCCGTGGACGTTGCTCGTGTTCGTGGTGGCGATGGGGATCGCGTTTCCCGTGGGCTTCTGGCTGGGAAAGCGTGCTGCCTGGCGTTCGGGCACAACCGGATCAGCGGGACTCACCATCGGCTCGGTGGCACTGGCCACGATCTTTCCTCCGCTGCTGGTGTTCGTCCTTGTTGTTGGCACCGCCCGGCTCACCTCTGGAAACGGGATCAGCGCCTTGCAGCAGATCTTCCTCGACGGGAGCCTCAACTCCTCGACGGTGTGGCGCATGCTGGGCACCATTGCGGTGGTGGTAGCGGTCGTCAGCGCCGCTCAGCTGATCCTCTCCCGGTACGACCGGGGCTTGCCGATGGCGGTATGGGGTTCCGCCCTCATCTTCGGCCCGGTGGTGGCATGGATTGCTCTCGGCGTTGGCGGCGATGCGTTCGATGTTCTCCTCTACCTGGCGCTTCCGATCATCGCGGTGGCGCTGCTGGCCCTCGGCGAGGTGGTGTTGGTTACCAAGGCGACGACGGGCGCCGCCGCGCACGAGGACTTCGTGATAACGGCTCGGGCGAAGGGTGTTGCCGAATCACGGATCCGCGACCACCACGTCGCCCGCTACGCGCTGCTCCCCACACTCAGCAAGCTGACGGTGAGCGTTCCCTTCGTGTTGGCGGGGCTCATGATCGTCGAAGTGTCGTTCGGCTGGCCGAAGGCGGGAACGCTCGGTCTATCGGTGCCGGGGCTGAGCTCACTGTTTTTCAACTCGCTGCAGCAGCGGGATGTGCCCCTGGTGGTCGGCGGCCTGTTTGCGGTCGGGTTGATCATGTTGGCCATTCGCCTCCTCCTCGATTTTGCCCACGCCGTTCTCGATCCCCGGATCCGGTTCGGGAGGAACGCAGCGTGACCGCCATCGCCCGCAGCAAGGTGGAGCCCGCTCCGATCAACGGCTCTATCCGCAACGAGCAGAGGCATGCCGTATGGGCTCGGTATCGGCAGAAGCGCACCGGAATGATCGGCCTGGGTCTGCTCGCCGTCTTCGTGGTGATGGCCTTGGCCTATCCGGTCTTGATCCGAACGGTGTGGGATGAATCGGTGTACGACCCGGAGACAGGGATCGATCTGGTGGTTGTGGACAAGGTCGTCGTGGTGGAGGTCGTCGATCCTCGAACCGAGGTCGCGCTCGGGGAGGAGGCGAGACGGGATCCCTCCGTCCATCTGGGCGACACCGTCACCGCCACTGTCGGCGCCGGGTTCGGGGCGACCCACCTCCTCAGCACCGACTCTTCCGGACGAGACCTCCTCGCCATGCTCCTGGCCGGCGCCGGACCTGCGTTGTTGATTGCAGTGAGCGCCGCGCTCACCACGGCCGTCGTGGCGCTCACCTTTGCCGCCCTTGGCGCCTACTACCGGGGCACCGTCGATTCCGTCCTGTCCAACACATCGGATGTGCTGCTGTTGTTTCCGGCACCGTTGGTGATGATCATCCTGGGTACCTCGCAGTACCGCGAGATGTTCTCCCCTGTCGGATTCGGGGTCCTGTACGGCATCCTCGTCGGGGGCGGGGCGGTCGCAATCGTCTTGCGCTCCGAGGCCTTGACGACCATGAGCAAGGGATTCATCGACACCGCTCGCGCCTCCGGCGCCGGTTCGGCGCGGATCATCGGAAGACACCTCGTGCCAAGTCTGCTGCCGCTCGCCTCGGTGTCGATCCTTGTCGGCATCACCGGGGCGATCGTTGCCGACGCCTTCGTCGCCTTCACCGGTTTCGGCCCCAACCGGTTCAGCTGGGGAACGATGTTATCCTGGGCCATCGCCTTCCCGGGCCGCCGCGGCTTGGTGGACACGCCCTGGAACGTGCTGATCGCTGGGGGCCTGGCGATTTCGCTGCTGGCGACTTCGTTCTACCTGGTTGCGATCGGGATTCACGCAGCCTTCGACACCCCGAGGTTCAAGCGGTAACCATCGTCTGTCCGGTCTCGAGCAGCGTCTTCATGCCGGAGACGATGAACGCGATCCCGCCGGCGTACTCCTTAGCGCTCTTGCTCGACGGATCGAGGTCGTAGTACTCGACGGTGACCCTGGTCAGGCCCGACTCCTCGTCCACGATCCACGCCATGTGCGCCGGCCCTTCGGCCTCGAGCTCGGGGTCCCAGCGGGCGCGGAACGTCATCTCCAGTCGCTTGGCGTGATCGATGGCAATCACCTCGCCGTCGGCGGCAACGCTCCCGTCCGGATACAGGTAGCGGATCGCGGCGCCGGGCTCGAAGTCGGATTCGATCCTCGTGTTGTAGAAGTACTGGACGGTGAGATCGCCATTGACGATGGCGTTCCACGCTTGTTCGGGCTCACATTTGATGTAGGTCTGGTAGACGTGGCTGGGCTCCGGCATGGTTTTGGTTCCTCCTTCGAGATGGGCCTTCATCGATGCCATGGCGCCGACGACGGGCTCGGTGTATTTGCTGATCCAGCGGTCGTGAACGAGCCGGATCGGGACCGGGTTCAGATAGTGGTGCTTGGAACGTCCCACCTTGCGGGTAGTGACGAGGCCGGCGGCCTCCAGCACCGACAGGTGGTTCATCACCCCGAACCGGGTCATGGCCGGGAGGTATTCGCACAGCTCACCAAGCGTCTGAGCGTCCCGATCGAACAGTTGATCGAGCAGGAGACGTCGACTCGGGTCATTGAGCGCCTTGAACACCTCGTCCATACCCTCAAGATAGGTGAGTAAATACTCACATGTCAATGACGACAACGCAACCCAGGGCACTACAACCTCGTATACGCCGGTGTGAGCCCTGGGTACGGCGATCCGGCGCGGCGCTAATCAGGAGACGAGGTCGGCGACTGCGGTGCGGTCTGTCCCTTCCAGTGGCTGCAGGGGCAGCCGCATCGCTCCGGCGATGAGCCCGGTGGCCTCTGCGGCGGCGTAGGTACCGGCAAGGCCGAATTTCTCTACGGAAGAGGCGACAGCGGTCAGCCGCTGCTGAGCCTCATCGTCGGCGACGGCGTCGACGATGAGGTCGAACGCATAGTTCGCCGAGGAGGTGATGGCGCCGTGTGCTCCGTTGAGCACGAACTCGTTGACCATTCGCGACGAGCCGGCCATGACCACGAATCCGCTGTCGATGGCGGCAGCGAGCGGTGGCACCCGGTCCGCCTCAGCACCGGAGTCCTTGATCCCGAGGATGTTGGAGTGGCTCGCTAGGTCAATCGTCACCTCGACCGGGATCTGATACCCGGTGGTAGCAGGGACCGAATACAAAAAGACGGGCAACGGAGCCCGATCACCGAGCAATCGGTAGAACAGGGTGACGGCTTCATGGTTACCGCGTATCAGGGTGGTCGGGGTCATCACCAGCAGGGCATCGGCGCCACCCTCGGCAGCCTCGTTGCCCTGGTCGAGAGCCTGAGCCAACGACTCGCCTTGGACGCCACACAGCAGGTACGCCTCCGCACCCAGCGTCCGGCGAGCCGTGGAAACCAGCGTGTTGCGTTCACCTGGCACCAGGTACGGTCCCTGGCCTGTCGAGCCGCACAAGACGAATCCCTCCACACCACGGCCGGCCAGGGTGGTCAGGTTGTGTCGGTGGGCGTCCGTGTCGATCATCCCATCGTCCCCGAACGGTGTGATCAACGCGGGGAGGACCCGTGGCGGCGGCCGCATTACCCCCATTCGGAATGGAAGAACTCACCGCGGGGTCGGTCGATGAGCTCGTAGGTGTGAGCTCCGAAGAAGTCGCGCTGCGCCTGGATCAGATTCGCCGGGAGCCGAGCGGAGCGGTATCCGTCGTAGAAGGCCAGCGCCGATGAGTGCGCAGGGACGGGAATCCCGGCCGACACGGCGCGGGCCACGCTGCGCCGCCAGCCGGGTTCGGCTTCGCTTATCGCTTCAGAGAAGAACGGATCGAGCAGCAGGTTGGGGACGTCGGGGCGGATCCGGTAGGCGGTGGTGATCTCGTTGAGGAACTGGGACCGGATGATGCAGCCCGCCCGCCACAGCGCAGCAATCGTTCCCGGCTCCAGCTCCCAGCCGAGGTCCTCGTGGGCCGCGCGGAAGAGCATGAAACCCTGGGCATAGGAGACGATCTTGGAGGCGTACACGGCGTCTTCGAGGTCGTCGATCACATCTGCCGCGTCCTCGGTAATCGCATTCGGCGGACCGGAGAGCACCTCCGCGGCGACGGCCCGTTCCTCGACCATGGAGGAGAGGAACCGGGCGTACACCGCTTCTGCCACCAACGTCGTCGGTATCGACTCATCCATCGAGGCAGTCACCGTCCACGCGCCGCTTCCCTTTTGCCCTGCGACATCGAGAATCTGGTCGACCAGCGGCACATTGTCCTCGCCTGCCACCCCGAGGATCGTGGCGGTTATGTCGATGAGGTAGGAGTCGAGTCGCCCCTCGTTCCATTTGACAAAAACTGGCTGCATCTGGGTCGCGGTCATCCCGAGGCCCCGTTTCATGACGTCGTAGGCCCCGGCGATGATCTGTATGTCGCCGTACTCGATCCCGTTGTGGATCATCTTGACGAAATGCCCGGCGCCGCCGCTGCCTACCCAATCCCCGCACGGCTCGCCCTCGGCATCTGCGGCTATGTCCTGGACGAGATCCTTGATCAGGGGCCAGGCGCCCTGGGAGCCCCCCGGCATGATCGACGGCCCGTAGCGCGCCCCGTCCTCACCTCCAGAGATGCCCATGCCCACAAAGTGGATGCCGTGTTCGGCGAGCTCGGCGACGCGTCGCTCGGTGTCGCTGTACAGAGAGTTCCCGCCGTCCATGATGATGTCGCCACGGTCGAGCATCGGGAATAACGTGTCGATCTGATCCTCGACAGGCTTGCCAGCCGTGATCATGAGCAGGATCTTCCGAGGCCGTCCGAGGCTTGCCACAAACTCTTCCAGAGAGTGTGTGCCGATCACCTTGGTGCCGGCCGCCTCGCCGGCAAGAAACTCGTCGACGCGCTCCGTGGTCCGATTGAACACGGCGACGCGGTACCCGTGGTCGTCCATGTTGAGGACGAGGTTCCTTCCCATCACGCCGAGCCCGATGAGGCCGATGTCTGCCTGGTCTGTCATGAGAGGTGACGGTAGCGGTGGCCGGTCACTCACTCACCGGTCACGCCGCTGGTTGATCCGCTCGTATCCTGCACGCATGCTCGTCGGACCATCGGCAGCAAGGCGAGCGCCGGCAACGGGAACGGCCTCGAGTGGTGACTGCACCCGGGGCTAGAGCGGCTCGTAGAGCCGGACCTGGAAAAACTCGTCTAGGTCCTGGCCGGAGATGTCCTCGGCGATGGCGATGAAGTCTTGCGTGGTGGCGTTGCCGTGGGCGAACTGTGCGGCGTAGGTCCTGAGCAGGGTGAAGAACGCGTCGTCGCCGATCTCGACACGAAGGTCGGCGAGCAGCAGCCCGCCCAGTTGGTAAACGCCACCGTTGAACAGGTCGGTCGGGGGCGGTAGACCGGGCGGCGCGTACCCGGCGGTCGACGCCGCCTGGCGGCGGTCTGCAACGACCTGGTCGTAGACGGCTCGGCCCTGGCGATGTTCGATCCACAACAACTCGGAGTAGGTCGCAAAACCCTCGTTGAGCCAGATATCGCTCCACTGAGCGACCGAGACCGAGTTCCCGAACCACTGATGGGCCAGCTCGTGGACCAGGACGAACTCAAAGAAGGGAGAGTCGACAATCACCCTGCCGAACACCGAAAACGTCTGGTTCTCCAGGGCAGCGGGGAACCCGCCGACAACGGTGATCCCGTAGCGGTCGAATGGATATGGTCCGAACGCCTCCTCGAGGACTGTCAGCATCTCCCCGGTGTCATCCAGGGCGTCGGGTGGGTTGGCAACGAGGTCGGCGGGAAGGAAGTTGCGGACAGGAATCCCCGCCGCCTCGCTCGATACCGGGTCCTCGACGAGCTGGTAACCCTCACCGATGACGATTGTCGCCAAATACGGCGCCATCGGTGTTGACATCTCCCAGGTGTAGCTGAGCGTCTCCCCGACCTGGTGTCCGGGTTCAATGCCGAGGAACTCCCCGGTTGCGCCGACCGCGTACCCATCCGGGACGGTGACGATGAAGGAGAAGGTGGCCTTGTCCAGCGGATGATCGTTGGAAGGGAACCAGGTGTGGGCGGCGTCGGGCTCGGCAACGATGTACTGCTCACCGTCCGGACCTTCTCGCCAACCGATGGCCACGCGATCGAAGGCGGGGGAGCTCGAGGCAGTGGGATTGCCGGCGTAGGCGATGGTGACGTCGAAGCGTTCGCCGGAGGCGATCGGAACCTCCGGGGTGATGGTGAGCTCGCCCGCGTTGCGCTCGAACATGGCCGGCAGGTCGCCGACGCGCAGGTCGACGATGTCGAAACCGGTGAAGTCGAGGTTGAACGCGGTCAGATCCTGGGTGGCCACGGCGGTGATGATGACGGCGGCGTCGAGCGTGTTGTCGTCGGGGTCGTAGAACAGATCGAGGTCGTAGTGCTCGACGTCATACCCGCCGTTGCCCAGCGTCGGGTAGTACTCGTCGCCGATGCCGGCCGCGCCCACAGTCGATGACTGCGCCGCGTTGGCGGATGTGGTCGTTGTGGTCGTGGCCGACGATGTAGATACGTCTGGCGACGTAGCAGTGGTGGTGGTCGGCGCCGGGCTACACGCCGCGGCGACGAGGGCGAGCAAGATCAGGGATGCGAGCGGTTGCCTCCGGCGCATCGGCGGAGCCTACGCCCGGTCAGCGGTAACGAAGGCCTGCTAGAGCGCCCATCGATAGGTGACCGGTCGTCTCGACAGAAGTGGAGCTATTTTCTCGCTCTTGCCGCATGGCGGCGGGCCGCTCGGGCCACGGCTCCGCGAATGGCCTTGCCGACAGAGACCGGATCGCGCTCTATTTGCGGAGCCTCTGGGAGCGCGCATCGATAG
>SMVB01113706.1_pt1 | contig 22506 bp, 20 predicted proteins | sample 2456461 | NCBI WGS metagenome assembly SMVB01 (sample SAMN11095934, study PRJNA526329) | marine sediment metagenome | biome: Marine sediment; feature: Surficial sediment; material: Deep marine sediment; isolation source: Hadal surficial sediment | place: Pacific Ocean | collected 2014-05 | depth...
ACAGCACGACCAGCAACTACCTAACGATGGCGATTACCTCGCCGGCGGCGACAGTGTCACCTGGCTCGACGCGGAGGTCGACCACGTCGCCTCCGTTCGGAGTGGTGACTTCATTCTCCATCTTCATGGCCTCGAGGACACATATCGGCTCTCCGGGTTTTACCGCGTCACCAGCTTCCACATAGACCTTGACAATGGTCCCCTGCATGGGAGCTGTTATCACGCCATCAGAGGCTCCGGACTTACCTGCCGAGGAGAGTTTCGGCGGACGGCGACGGGTCGGCCCACCGGTCACTGCCGGCTCCGGCGCCCAGTACGAGACCGTGAACCGGCGACCACCGATCTCCACAGTGATGTCCCGTTTGGTCAGTTCCTCATCTTCGGGGAGCGACGGCGCCACATCGGGAGAGGTGCCCTCGAGCGAGACCGACTCCTCCATCCACTTGGTGTGATGTCGGCCCTCCAGGAAGTCTTCGTTGTCGAGCACCGCCAGATGGGCGGGGATAGTGGTGGAGACACCACGGACTTTGAACTCCCTGAGGGCACGTTTGCCACGGTTGATCGCCATCTCTCGGTCAGACCCCCAGACGATGAGTTTCGCCATCAGGTTGTCGTAGTAGGGGGAGACTGTGGTACCGGTCCGAATCCAGGAATCAACGCGAACGCCCGGTCCAGCAGGCTCCTGCCACTCCACCACCTGACCCGGGGTGGGCAGATAGTCCATGAACGGGTCCTCCGCATTGATGCGGAACTCGATGGCGTGACCGCGTGGGTCCACCTCATCGATATCGAGCTCCTCGCCGTCGGCGATTCTCAACTGCCACTCGACGAGGTCGATTCCGGTGACCATCTCGGTGATGGTGTGCTCGACCTGAAGACGTGTGTTCATCTCGAGGAAGAAGAACTCGCCGTCCTCATCGACAAGAAACTCCACGGTTCCCGCGTTTACATACCCGCACGACCTACCGGCGGCCAGAGCCGCCTTGCCGAGCGCCTTGCGCTGTTTGCTCGACAGCCCGGGGGAGGGGGTTTCCTCGATCAGCTTCTGGTGGCGTCGTTGAACCGAGCAGTCCCGCTCGCCGAGAAAGAGGCTGTTGCCGTGGGTGTCGAAGAGGATCTGGGCTTCGACGTGTCTCGCCTTCTTCAGGTATTTCTCGACGTAAACCTCCGGGTTGCCGAAGTAGGCGTCGGCTTCGCGGCGGGCGCCCTCGAAGGCGTCGGCGGCGCCTTCGGCGTCGTGGACAACACGCAAGCCCTTGCCACCGCCGCCGTGAGCGGCCTTGACCGCTACCGGATACCCGAATTCGGCTGCGAGCTCGAGAACCTCCTCGACAGACGTCACAGGGTCGGTGGTGCCGGGGACTGTCGGCACGCCGAACTCCTCGGCGTTGCGCCGGGAGGTGATCTTGTCGCCCATGGCCTCGATGGAATCGGCCGTGGGACCGACCCAGATGAGCCCGGCCTCCTCGACTCCTCTGGCGAAGGTCGCGTTCTCCGAGAGGAACCCGTAGCCGGGGTGAATGGCCTCGGCACCCGACTCATGGGCGATCTGGAGGATCTTCTCTTGGTTCAGATAGCTCTCCGCTGCGGGTGCCGGGCCGACGTTCCACGCCTCATCGGCCAAGTCGACGTGCAGAGAGTCTCGGTCGAGCTCGGAGTAGATAGCGATAGCTCGGATCCCCATCTCCCGAGCGGTTCGCATGACCCGGACTGCAATCTCGCCTCGATTGGCGACGAGCAGTGACTTCATTGGGGCCCGTTGCCGTGCTTCTTTGGTGGCAGCGTTACCCGCTTGCTGCGAAGCATTTCCATGGCGCGGATCAACTTCACGCGGGTCTCCCTGGGCTCTATGACCTCATCGACGAGTCCTAGCTCCGCGGCGACATAGGGATTGTTGAACTTGTTCTCGTAGTCCTCGATCAGCTCTGTGCGTCTGGCATCAGCATCATCGGCCCCGGACAACTCGCGGCGGTGAATGATGTTCACCGCACCCCGGGCTCCCATTACGGCGATCTCGGCCGAAGGCCAGGCGAAGACGAGGTCGGCTCCGATGCCTCGGGCGTTCATCACGAGGTATGCGCCGCCGTACGCTTTTCGTGTGATGACAGAGATCCGGGGGACGGTCGCCTCGCAATACGCATAGAGAAGCTTTGCCCCGTGGCGGATGATGCCGTTGTGCTCCTGGTCGACCCCCGGAAGGAAGCCAGGCACATCGACAAAGGTGATGATCGGGATGTTGAAGGCGTCGCAGAACCGCACGAACCGGGCAGCCTTCTCCGAAGCCGTGATATCAAGTGTGCCGGCGAGAACGGCAGGCTGGTTGGCGACCACGCCAATCGTGTGCCCGTCGAGTCGGCCCAACCCCACCACGATGTTCTTGGCCCAAAGCTCGTGAACCTCCAGGAATTCTTCGTTGTCAAGAACCGCCTCGATCACCTTGGTGATGTCGTAGGGCTGGTTCGAAGAGTCGGGGATGATGACGTCGAGCGAGTCGTCCAGGCGGTCGGCTCGATCCCCCGGGGCGTAGTAGGGAGGCATCTCCATGTTGTTGCGTGGCAGGAAGGAGACGAGATACCGCACCGCCTCGAGAGCATCCTCTCCGGTCGGATAGACGAAGTGGGTGACACCCGACTTGGAGGCATGAGCCGTGGCTCCGCCCAGCTCCTCCATCGTCACGTCCTCACCGGTCACCGCCTTGATGACATCGGGGCCCGTGATGAACATGTGAGAGGTCTGGTCGACCTGGAAGATGAAATCGGTCAGCGCGGGGGAGTAGACGGCACCGCCGGCACAAGGTCCCATGATCACCGAGATCTGGGGGATGACGCCCGACGCTCGAACGTTGCGCTTAAAGATTCGGCCGTAGCCGTCGAGTGAATCGACACCCTCTTGGATGCGGGCTCCCCCGGAGTCTTTGAGTCCGATAACGGGAGCGCCGGTGTCGATCGCCAGATCGAGGATCTTGCAAATCTTGTCGGCGACCACTTTGCCGAGACTTCCGCCAAATACCGTGAAATCCTCAGCGAAGACGAAGACGGGGCGACCGTCGATAGTGCCGTGACCCGTCACCACAGCGTCGCCGAGAGGTTTCTTGTCCTCGACGCCAAATCCGGTCGACTGATGCCGGACGAACTGATCGATCTCCTGGAAGGAGTCCTTGTCGAGGAGAGCCTCGATCCGCTCACGGGCGGTGAGTTTGCCCGCCTCGTGCTGCCGGGCCACCGCACGTTGGGTCCCGGAGTGAAGCGCCTCATCGCGCAATTCTCTTAAATGCTCAACGCGCGCCTCGGTGCCCAAGACTCCTCCGTATTCTCACAGTTTCAGACTCGCCCGAGGACGAGATGGCTACACCATATTTGCAATTGCGCCCTGAGAGTGTTCCTTCCACTCAAGATGTCGCTCGCGAGAACCTAGGGGAGCTTCCCGTTCTGGTCATGACGCCGGACCAAACCAAAGGTCGGGGGAGGGCCGGTGAGGAGTGGATAACGGCTGACCGAGCGGTTGCCGTGTCGCTGGCTTTCACAAGTGGTGACGATGACATGCGTCCCTTTTCGTTGATGGCGGGTGTGGCGGCGGCTCGGGTTGCCGAGGGCACACGGTTGAAGTGGCCCAACGACGTCATGTTGGGTGACCTCAAGGTCGGGGGGATCCTCGTCGAGCGCAGCGCTGATGTCGTGGTGGTCGGTCTTGGTCTGAATCTGTGGTGGCCCGATCCCCCGGAAGGGATGGCCGCTCTGTTGGGCGAGGACCCGGGAGACGACCGCTACGCCGAAGTGGCTGGTCTTTGGGGTGCCGAGCTCATGCGGCTGGTGGACTCCGATGGCTGGCCTATCGATGAGTACCACAGTCTCTGCATCACGATCGGAAGGGACATCACGTGGGATTCCGACAGGTCGGGCCATGCCGTCGAGGTCGGTGATGACGGTGGTCTGGTCGTCGAGACAGATGCGGGGCGTGAAACGATCTTCTCGGGTGTGGTCAGACACGTGAGGTTTCCTCCTCGTTAGCGGCGAGTTGACTCGACCAAAGGTGGAGACGGAGGGGAGGCATCGACGGTCCTCCCTTGCAGGGGACAAAGCCTCATCCCAGGTCTTCTACAACCGCCGGCTCCAACGTCGCCTGGAAGAAAGCGACGATTCTGGCGAAGGCATCATCGGCGGCGGCCTGGTCGAAGTCAGGGGCATTGATATCGAGAAAGCCGTGACCGGCGTCTTCGTAGAGCAGCCACTGGCCATGGTCGTTGCGTCGCTGCGCTTCGTCGACCGATCCGGGATCGATCAACTCGTCGTCTGCTCCGTAGAGGCCGAGCACAGGCATCCGTAAATGGTCCAGATAGTCGGCAACCTGGAATTCTCGCTCCTCGTCGCCTGTGAGAGGCGTACTGAACACCACCACCGATCTCACCCAATCCGTGGTGGCCGCCTTCATCAATGCAAACCGACCACCCACGTCCGTGCCGAGAATCCCGACATTGCCACTCACCGTCCATTCGACGTCATCGGAGTCGATGAACTCGTGGATCTCCTCCAGATAGGTTGCAGCCCGACTATCGGTGAGTGCGTTGTATGCCTTCAGCGGATCGGCTTCGGGTCCATACATGTCCAGGCTGAGAGCGGCGAAGCCCGACCGGGCAAGACGGCGGCAGATGTCCTTCTCGAAACTGCCCAAACCGTTGAGATCGGGCACCACAAGCACCACAGGGAACTTGCCGGCCTCATCGGGTCGGGCGATATAGCCATCGCGGTGCTGGGTACCGACCGGGATCGGCCAGGGTCCGTAGAGAATCGGGTAGGTCCCCTCATGGGAGAGAACGGCCAAAGTGTCAGACCTCCTGGTGTCGGGCGGGAGAATAACTGTTCAGCGATCGTTCCACGGCAACGGCTAGTCGTGGAACCTCGGCTACCCTCTCAACGTCTAAACCAACGATGCCCAACTCGTCCCAAACTTCTTCTTCGCGGCGTCGGCTACCCAAATGGCTAAAGGTCACAATCGTGTCCTTGCTCGTGGTGGCCAACATCGTGGTGCTCACCGTCTTCTGGGCCATCAATACCGGCCAGGGGGTGCTGGCCACAGCCAACACCGACAGCCAGGTCTCCAACGTTCTCGACGAAGCGACCGGCGACGACCTGACGTTCCTGGTGATTGGCTCCGACTCGAGGGCCGGTCTCGACGACCTCACACACTTCGGGACCGTTGGTGGGGCTCGAGGCGATGTGATCATGCTCGTGCGATTCGACTCCTCGACCTCCGCAGTCCAAATCCTCAGCATCCCCCGTGACCTGTATGTGGACATCGCCGGGCATGGCCAGAACCGGATCAACGCCGCCTACGCCTTCGGTGGGCCTTCGCTGATGGTCGAGACAATTCGGGACAGTCTTGGCGTTGAGATCAACCACTACGTCGAGATCGACTTTGTCGGATTCCAATCCCTCATAGACGAGCTGGGAGGGATCGAGCTTTGGTTTCCCTACCCGGCCCGTGACCTCAAATCAGGGCTCGATGTGGATGCAGGCACCCAGACGCTCGACGGGGACACGGCTCTCGCCTATGCACGGTCAAGGAAATACCAGGAGCTGCAAAACGGGACATGGGTCAGTGTCAACGCCGATGACATCGGACGCACCAAGCGTCAACAGGAGGTGGTCGGCGCGATCGTCGCCGAGCTGAAACGACCCAGTTCGATCACCGAAGCGGGAGACATCGCCAAAGCCATGGCTCGACACATGACCATTGACTCCACTCTGGCTACCTCCTCGGTGGCCAGTCTCGCCTGGACCTTCCGGGGGATCCTCACCAGCTCCATAGAGGGCGCAACCCTGCCGACCTACGGCATGACGATCGACGGGCGATCTGTCCTTATAGCCGACGAGCCTGACGCCAGTGCCGTACTTGCCAACTTCAGGGCCGGGACCGTCTTTTCCTCACAACCTCTCCGAGTCCAGGTGCTCAACGGCAACGGTGTCAAAGGGTCGGCCGGCGACATGTCTCGCACGCTCGAGTCGATGGGTTTCTTGGTCGAGTCGGTCGGCGACGCCGACACCGGCAACTACGCGCAAACCATCGTTCTGGTCCCCGATGGGAGTGGCAACGGTGAAATCATTGTTGATGCCCTGGGTTTCGGTGTAGTTCAGGTGGGATCAGTCGATAACGGGTACGACGCAGTGGTCATCGTCGGAGCCGATGCTCCCTAGACGCCATCGTTCGACATAGCATGAGGACCTGATGCAAGTAGCAATCATTGGCGCGGGGTACGTCGGTCTCGTGACCGGAGGCGGTCTTGCCAGCCTCGGCCACAGAGTTCGGCTCGGAGAGGCCGATCCGGATCGGGTGGCAAGGCTCGAATCGGGTGATGTCCCCATTTTCGAAAAAGGTCTGCCTGATCTCCTGTCACGTGGGTCCGAACGAGAGCTGATCAGCTACCACACCTCCAACATCGAAGCCGTCGTGGGCGCCGAGCTCGTCTTCCTGTGCCTGCCCACCCCCGCGGGTGATGACGGGAGAGCCGATCTCGGGTTGATTAACGCGGTTGTCGATGAGCTCGCCAACGAAGTGGCCGACGATGCCATCTTCGTGATCAAGTCGACGGTTCCCCCTGGGACCGTTGCCGGCTTGCGGAAGCGTCTCGCCGACCTCGGGAGCTCGGCGCGGGTTGTCTCCCACCCTGAGTTTCTGCGAGAAGGCAAGGCTCTCGATGATTTCATGAAGCCGGACCGGATCGTGGTTGGTGCCTATGACGATGAGGACGCAGAGGCCATCGCTGGTCTGTACGAAAGTCTCGACGCCAACGTGGTGCGAACCGACCCGACGTCAGCCGAGATGATCAAGTACGCATCCAACTCCTATCTCGCCGCTCGCCTCACATTCGTCAATACGCTTGCGAATGTGTGTGAAGCCGTGGGTGCGGATGTGATGGACGTGATATCCGGCATGGGGATGGACCATCGCATCGGTCCCCACTTCCTCCAGCCCGGCCCCGGCTACGGAGGGTCGTGTTTCCCCAAGGACACTGCGGCTCTCATCGGTGTCGCCGAGGACGCCGGGTATGACTTTGAGTTGCTGCGCGCCGTGATCGAGGCGGATCGTGAGCAACGTCGCCGCATCGCCGAAAAAGTGAGGCAGGCTGCAGGAGGTGGCCTGCGTGGCCGTCGGGTGGCCATGTGGGGAGTCACCTTCAAGGCCGGCACCGACGATGTACGGGAGTCCCCGGCCCTTCGTATCGCCGAGTTGCTCGAGGAAGATGGAGCCGACGTCGTTGCATACGACCCTGAGGGGACCACCGACCAGGTGACGATGGTGGCCGGTCCGGTCGAGGCGACGAGAGATGCCGACGTGCTGTTCGTCGCCACGGAATGGCCGGAGTTTCTCACCGTCGACATGACCGAGGTTGCGGAAGCGATGAAGGGTTATCGGGTGGTGGACTCCCGAAACCTTCTCGATCCGACAGCAGTCAGGGCCGCAGGGCTCGACTACTGGGGTCTGGGACGACCCAGCGCCTAGCGTCCTGGACACCAGGAGCCTGCTCCTATCTGAACAGGTCCTCGTTCACCGGCCGCACCAGGTCGATGGCCCGTCCCTCACCGCGTGGCCCCTCATAGCCCCGGACCAAAGCAGCGGGAATCCCTTCTGCCTTTCCCATGACGAGGTCGGCGGCTGCCGCGAGCTCATCGGCGACGGCGACTTCCGTTATGTCGAGTTCCCGGCCAACCCAGTCCTTGGTCCCTTTGAGGTCGAGCACTGCGATGAGCCCCGATATGCCAATGGCGACGTCGGTGAGCCCCACCCTCCACGGTCTTCCGAAGGTATCCGAGATAATCACTGCCAGCTCGATTCCGAACTGTCTCTCGAGCTTTTCTCTAATCCGATGGGCTGACCGATCCGGGTCGTCGGGGAGGAGAATCATGGTGCCGGGTGCGGCGTTGGACCGGTCGACGCCGGCGTTGGCACAGACAAAGCCGTGCTTCGTCTCGGTGATGATCAGGTCGCCTCGACGTCTCACGATCGATGTCGCCTGTTCCTCTACAAGGAGCTTCTTGAACTCTTCGGGATCACCGACGATCTCACGTACGGCACCCTCCGCCTTGGAGACGATCTTGTGGGTCACGACGATCACATCACCGGAGAGCGGCCGGAGCGGTTCTAGAGCGCCGGTCAAAACCGACGCCACGTCGTCACCAGACGAAACCACTCCGATGCCGACCAGCGGGTGTATCTCGAGTGTCATCTGGCAAGTATCTCCTCGGCAAGTTCACGCGCCCTGGCGACTTCTTTGATTCGTGTGTCTGTGACCATGACCTCGACGCCGCCCAACTGTCTTGCGTCGTCCGCATCCTGGGTGTCGACCACCAGAGTGTCGACGACTCCTGCGTACGCCTCCATCACCCCGGCGTTGCCCGGGGGCAGTCCCAGCGATGCCATCACCCTGTCGGCCGGTCCCTTGAGGGCCTTGCCTCCAAAAAGCGGGCTGACAGCCACCACCCGCTGATGTCTTGTGATGGCCTGTCGTATTTCGTCGATGGCCAGGATCGGCCAGATCGACAGCGGCGGGTTGGACGGCGCTATCACGATGAGGTCGGCGGCCCCGATGGCGTCGAGGACCCCCGGCGCAGGGTGAGCAGCTTCTGAACCTGTGTATCGCAACTCCTCGACCTCGTCCTGATGGGCCCTCATGACGAAGTATTCCTGAAAGCTGATCCATTCGTCTCGCTCGACCTTCACTTCGGTCCGAAGCGGGTCGTCGGTGGCCGGCACCACGTCGGCTCCAATGTCGAAGCTGGTGGCGATTTCAGAGGTGATAGCAGAAAGGGACTTACCAGCGGCAAGCGCCTGGGTCCGAAACAGGTTCAACGCCAGGTCGAGGTCGCCAAGCCGGAAACGGTTGTCCACCCCGAAACGCGCCAACTCGTCATTGAACGCGAACGTGTCGGCGGAGCGACCCCAGCCGTCGGGACCTTCGACGCCGGCGAGGGTGTAGATCACCGTGTCCAGGTCCGCCGACACGTGGAGACCATGGATGTCATCGTCGTCGCCAACATTGACCACAACGGTCAGATCGATCGTCGGCACAGCCGCCAGGCCCCTTGCCATGCGGGCACCGCCCACTCCTCCCGACAGCTCTACGACCTTCATGCCAACTTCCAGATATTGCTCAGGGTGATCTGCAGGCCCACAATGGCACCCCGCATGACCGATGCCCCTAGTCCGCGAGCCGCGGAATCACCATCGCCCGAAGCGCCGTCCGCCGCGCCCGTGGTCAAGGTACTCCTGACAACTGTCGACGGAGCAGACCTGACAATGGCTCTCGCCACGGTCGGCCGACAAGTTTACGACCCGACCCCCGATGTAGTGGTTGTGGGGCTCGAATCCGAGGAGCTACCTGAAGGCGTTGCCCGCGTGGGCTCACTCGAGGAGGCCATTGCGGCTACCGAAGCCGACACCGACTACCTGTGGATCCTCCATTCCGATGCGCGCCCACGCCCCGATGCGCTGGGAGCACTGGTGTCGGAGGTGGAGCTTGCCTCTGCGGCCCTGGGCGGCTCCAAGCTCCTCGTTGCCGGTGCCGGCGAGGAACTCGAATCGGTCGGTGGTTCAACGGACGTATTTGGTGAGCCCCACAGTGGGCTCGACGAAGGGGAGATCGATCTTCAGCAGTACGACGTTGTCCGCGAGGTCGCATTTGTCAGGTCGGCCTCGATGCTGGTCCGCCGTGATCTCGCCCAGGGCCTGAAAGGTCTTGACGAGCTTCTCCCTCCGATAGCGGCCGGTCTCGATTTCTCACAGCGAGCCCGTCTGGCTGGTGGGCGTGTGATCAGTGTCCCATCATCGGAGGTCTATCACCAGGGGCGCTGCAACGAAGGTGGCCGGGGATGGCGGGAGCAAGCCGGCCGTCTGCGGGCGATGGTCACGGCATACAGTCCGCTGACACTCCTGTGGTTGATCCCCTATGACTTCATTGTCTCGGTCCTCGACTCCTTGCTGAGCCTCCTTCTCCTCCGATGGAGGCCAGCAGTCCATTATGTCCTCTCGTGGGGATGGAACACCTATCACCTCTTCTCCACGATCGCTCTTCGACGACGGTTCAAGCCGGTTCGCCTGCTGGGTGATGAGGAGCTGTTCCGGTTTCAGGCTCGAGGCTCGGTTCGTCTGCGAGAAGTTGGTTCGGAGCTGAGCGGACGCATTCTCTCCATGTTCGACGAGGATCAGGCCATCGTCCGTGGGAGCAGACGTGTCTGGGGCTCCTCAGGTATATGGGGAGCTGCGATAGCTGTGTTGGTCCTGGCATTCGCCATGCGCTCATTCATCTTCATCGGCGTCCCGAATGTCGGCGCCAGCTTCCCGTTCGAAGTGGCGACCACCTCTCTGGACCGTTGGTTCGCCGGTTGGAACGATTCAGGTCTGGGCTCCCCTGCGCCGGTCCATCCCTCCATTGGGGTCACCGGTCTCTGGTCCTGGCTTTGGTTTGGAGCCGAGGGCGCCGCTCGCACGCTCCTGACCATCGCCTTCGGATTCTTGGCCGTGGTGGGGATGGGACGCCTCGCTGGGCGTCTCGGGTATCGCGGCCCAGGCCGATATCTGTCCGGACTGGTTCTTCTTGCCGGTCCCGGCACAGCGCTTCTCGCCGGCTCGGGGTCATGGCTGGCCTTGGCTGCGGCGGCATCGTTGCCCTGGGCTGTTCGAGCGGTGTTCGTGCATCCCCATGAGGTCGGCAGGGGACGTCTCAGTCATATCGGCTGGGCTGCACTCCTCGGGATACCGCTGGCAGCCTTCTCGCCGTTGCTCGCCGTGGTCCCGCTTCTTTCTGTGATGGTGTGGAGGGTCTTGGGGGGGAAGAGCTCTAGCTTCGGTCTCGCTCTGATCGCCCTACTCGGGGCGGTGGTCGCGGTCCCGTTTCTGCTGGGCGACCCAGCTTGGATTCTGGACTCTGGACGAAGACTCGGTCTGTCAGTTGTGGAGTTGTGGCCGGTGTTTCTTGCGATTGCCTTTGTGCCCATGGTGTTCATTGATTCGGCGACAAGAAGACTCGGAGCACTTGGTGCCCTGCTCGGGCTTGTCGGTCTGCTGACGGCCGGTCTGCCATATGGTGGCCCGGGGGTCGAAGAGGCAGCACTCGTTCTGGCATCCTTTGGAGCCGCTCTCCTGGTGGCTGCTGGTCTCGACGTGGTGACGATGGACCCGCGACGGCTCATGGGTGCCGTTGTGTCGGTCACCATTCTCCTCTTGTCCATTGGCGCCTTGGGCAATGGGCGCCTGGGCTTGCCCGGAGGTGACCTCAACGAGCGGCTCGGGTTCGCATCCGCGCTCGCTGGTGACGCCGGGCCCGGCCGGGTCCTCATTGCTTCGACGCAGAGAGGCGACATCCCCGGTGAAGCCAGACCGGGCCCGGGGTTCTGGTATCGCGTTGTCGATGGCCAGGGTATGACCAGCGATGAAGTCTGGCTTCCGGCTTCACTCCCTGGCGATGACAATCTCGACCAGGCACTGCGAAAGATCAGTGGCGGGGGCGAGTTGCGGCCGGGAGAACTGCTGGGGCCCTTCGCCGTCGACTGGCTGGTTCTCCTGGGTCCGATGTTTCGCTTGGATGAAGTGCTGATTGCCCAACTCGATCTGGCACCCATACCGTTCGACCCGGATTCGAGAGTTTTCGCGAACCCGGTCTCGGTTCCCCTGGCGGACTCGGGAACCGAATCGATATGGCTTCGATCGGGGACCGGTTTCGCCGGCGAGTCAGGATCGGGGAGGGTGTCTCTCGCTGTCAACAATGACGATGGATGGAGTCCGGAGCCTGGCCCCCATGACTGGCACGCCACCGTCAGTGCCATCGACGGGGTGGCCAGTTTCCGAGGGGAGGCCCTCAACATTGCATTGGCGTTTTCGACCGCGGTTCTCGCGCTGTTGTCGTTGGGACTTCTCTTCATTGGGAGGCGGAGACGATGAAGTACCCCAGTTTGATCATTGTCCTCGCTCTGGCTGTGGGAGCGTTCCTCATCCCGGCGCCGGACGCCCCAGAGCCGGGTCCGCCCGCGGGTGTGGAGGATCCTCCGGTTTCGATATGTGCAATCGAAGAAGGCAGTGGTCGCACGACCGAGGTGGTGATCCTCTCGACTGTTGATGGTCCGACCCGGCTCACACTCTTCGCCAGTGGGGAGTCGGCGGGAAGCATCGGGCAATCAACGGGAGCGTCTGGCTCGGTCACCATCCCGGTTGTGAACGTAGCCGCGGTAGGCACGGTCGGCGGTCTCATCGAGATGCCGGCCTCTTCATCGGCAGCAGGAACGATTGTGGTGGGAGCGGAGTCGATGTCTGCCGAGTCCTGCGCCGCTATCCCGACACAGCAATCCTTCATCACCGGCGGGTCGACCATCGGGGGGCAGCCGTTCGAGCTTCATCTGATGAATCCCTACGCGGGTGAGGCGGTTGTCGAATTGGTTGTCCAGTCGGAAGCCGGAATCGAGTCCAACGATCGATTCGAGTCAGTGGTGGTTCCCGCCAGATCCTCGACCGTGGTCGATTTTGCCGAACTGATCCCGGGCCGCGAGACCCTTTCGATTGCCATTGAGACCGTCAAGGGAAGGGTGCTCGGCGTTGGCCGACAGGGTATCGATGGAGAGAGTGCGGTCTGGAAAGCCGTGGAAGGATCTCAAGACTGGTATCTGCCTATTCCAAAGGGCGGAGGATCGAAGCGTCTGGTGATCGGGACGCCATCCAACGTAGAAGTCGAGTACCAGATCGATTACTACGGTCCGGAAGGGCTGGAAGAGGCGTACCTAGCCGGAACACTCAGTCCCCGGGGTCAGAACAGCTTCGATTTGGCAGCTATCACTGAGGAAACGGCCGGGGTCCGGATCATCTCCACCGGCCCTGTTGTGCCGATACTCTGGATCAACTCGGAAGCGGGTTTTGCGATCACAACGGCTAGTGCCGTTGAGGCCACGCGCTGGTTCCTTCCCGGGGCGGGAGCCCTTGCAGGGGGCCAAGCGAGGGCCGTCATCCTCAGTGTGGGAATCGACGGAGCCATCGTGTCTGTCAGATCACTCCGGGAGCAATCGTTGGTGCGCTCCATCGACCTGCCGGCAGACGGTGTCGTTGAGATCGGTCTTGAAATAGCCGACGGGTACCTGATCGAGTCGAGCGGGCCGATCGTGGCAATGTGGGTTGCCAGAAGGGACAACGCCGGCATCGCCGCGATGGGAGTACCGATCCTCGATGGATGAGATCTGGGGGAGACTCGGTCTCGTTGTGTTAGCCCTGATGGTCGCTGGGACCGTAACCCTGGTTTTGCGTTCCCGTGCCAAGGGCGGTCCGCGAAACCTGACAGCCACTGGTTTGAACCAAGGCGTATACCTCTTCACGTCGGATGAGTGCCCCGATTGCAAACAGGTGAAAGGCTTGCTGGACGATGATTTGGGACCGGACGGGTACAAGGAACTGAATTGGGAGCAGGAGCCAGCCATCTTCGGTGAGCTGGGCGTGGATGGGGTTCCTGCCACGATGATCGTCGAGGCGGATGGGTCCGGTGTGCTCTGGCCGGGACTCCCTGACGAGGCCTTGACAGACCATTAGGTCCTTGAATAGAGATTTGGCGGCTTCTAGCGTGCCGTCGATGACAGTCAGTTGCTCCCGGTGTGGTTCGCTGGCGAACTCGGTCATGTCCTTCAACTACGGGGACCGCGCTGTCTGGCTCGATGACCTGGTGGACCCACAGCAGCCGTACGGATACTCCTTGTGTGCCGACCATTCGGACAGGATGACGCCGCCCCAAGGTTGGACCTTGACCGACCGCCGGACCGTCGCCCGGCTGTTCGCCCCGGTTCACGTAGCCTGATGCCTCTCGATCGCGATCTTCTCGACGCGGTGAAAGATCTCGACGAACACGGGCTACGTCGCCTCCAGATCCTCACGCGCGCCCAGCTGGAGCGAAGCGGGGCAATCGGCTCGAGCTTGGAACCCCAGGTCAACATGCGTCAGCAGATGGTCAGGTGTGGCAAGCGAGGTTGTACCAAGTGCCCCCACGGTCCCTACTGGTACGCGTATTGGACCGAGAACGGGAAGCGTAGGAGCCGGTATGTGGGCAGGCTTCTAGATGAAGAGTCGTTGTTGTAAGAAAGGACCCGATTTACCATGACCGAGCTGCCGACTGAATAAGGCCATGAACTGCCCCGAGTGCTCACAATCTGACGTTCTCGAGATAGAACACATCCTCCCCGACGAGATCGAGGTTCGTTTCTTCTTTTGCCACAACTGCGAAGAGAAGTGGTGGAACCGTGATGGCATCGATATCGACGTCACTCAAGTCTTGGAGATGGTCCGGCAATCCAAGACGTGACCTCCCTAGGGGGAAGGCTCCGCAAGATCCCGGTGCTGCCCATTGTCTTGGTGGTCGGGGCGTCGTTGATCATCTTCATTGTGATGAACCCGTGGCTGATCTTCACAGCCAACACTCCGACAGGCGGCGACATGGGAGCCCATGTCTTCGGGCCCGCCTATTTGCGTGACAATCTTCTTTCGGAGGGGAGAATTCTCGGCTGGTCCAACGACTGGTTCGCCGGCTTCCCAGCCTTCTACTTCTACTTCCCGCTTCCTTCGCTGGTAATCGTCGCATTCGACCTGGCTCTTCCCTACGGGGTCGCCTTCAAACTCGTGACCGTCCTCGGTTTGCTGGCCTTGCCGCCGGCGATCTACTTCCACACTCGGGCGATGAAACTCAACCGCCATGTTGCTCTCATAGCGGCCGGGGCGGGAGTGGTGTTCGCGTTCCTGGAGAGCTTTTCGATCTACGGCGGGAATGTTGCGTCGACCCTGGCCGGTGAGTTCTCGTATTCGTGGTCATTCGCGCTCTCGCTGGTGTACCTCGGTTTGCTGATGAAGGCGGTGCGGGACGACCGCCGATACGCGAAGTGGGCCGCATTGGCCCTTGCGCTGACAGCCCTCTCGCATGTGTTGACGACGATCGTCGTGATCTTCGCCTCGTTGTTCGTCCTGGCATGGAAGAAGGCGTTCTGGCGAACCCTTGTGGTCTGGTTCTGGGGCTTTGCGATTGCGGCGTTCTGGGCGCTCCCGCTGCTGGCTCGTATCGGTCTGACTTCGGACATGGCCTGGACACCGCTCTCCAGATGGGAGGAGATCTTCCCGGTGGAGCTCTGGCTGCTCCTTCCGATAGCCATTCCTGGGGCCATATGGGCCCTGCGCAAGACCTCCCGGGCTGCGCCGATGATCGGTGCGACTCTGCTCCCGGTGATCTACTACCCACTGCCGACGGTGTTACCCGACATTTTCCCGGACATGTTCGGCGACCAGCGATGGAAACTCTGGAACGGACGTCTTCTTCCGTACTGGTATTTCGGTGTTGCCTTTTTTGCCGCCATCGGCTTCGGGGCGGCGGTGGTCTGGATGTCGAGACGGCTTCCCAGCCAGGTCTCCAAGCTATGGGCGAGTCTCGTGTTCGGGGTTGCATTTGCTGTGGCCGCCGGGCTGATGGCCGACTCCACCGAATTTCCTCCCTGGGCGTGGGGGGTGGTCACCGCCGTGGGGATAGGTGTTGTCGCTGCCAGCCTCCTGGCACCGGCCATGGTGAACACTCGCAACTTCCTGACTACGACAGCCGTGGCAATAGTCATTCTGGGAGCTACCGCCGGGGTCACCTTCATCGATGGATGGGCACGCTGGAACTACGAGGGTTATGAGGCCAAGGAGTCGTGGCCGGAGTACGAGTCGTTGATGGTCGAATTGGATCGGCTTCCCGATGGCCGTGTGATGTGGGAGAACAACAGCGGGCTCAACAAGTACGGGACTCCGATGTCACCCATGCTGATCCCGTATTGGACCGAAGGATCTCAAAAGTCGATGGAGGGTCTCTACTTCGAATCCTCCCTGACCACCCCGTTCCACTTCATCAACCATTCCGAGATGTCGTTCAAGTCGTCCAATCCCATCCCCGGGCTCAAGTACCACGTGTTCGACATGGAGCGGGGTCTGAAGCACATGGACGTCTACGGGGTGGACTACTACGTGTCGTTCACCCCCGAGGCGGCTGAAAAAGCTCTCGGCATCGATGAATTCGAGCTGGTCACAACCACCGAGCCATTCCAGGTCTTCAGACTTCCCGATACGCAACTGGTTGAGGCGGCCACCCATTTGCCGGCCGTCTACGAGGTGCCGGATCGCTCACTCCTTAGGTCGCTAACCGGTTCCGGCTCGGTGACAGGTAGGGACGGCGAGCCTCTTCCGAGCTTTCACGACATGGCTCTCGAGTGGTACGAGGACATCGACGAGATGGACCGCTGGATCGTCGCAGATGGGCCTGCCGAATGGCCTCGAATCGAGTCGATAGGAGAACGGCCCGATACCGAGATCGATGTTCCCGAGAACCCCGTTTCGAACATTGTGCTCGAGGACCACCGGATCTCGTTCACCACCAAGGCGGTCGGGGTGCCCCATGTGGTGAAGGTCTCCTATTTCCCCAACTGGAAGGCGACCGGAGCCGACGGACCCTGGCGTGCCACCCCATCGCTGATGGTCGTAGTGCCGACGGGCAACGATGTCGTCATCGAGTTTCAAGACACCTGGGCCGAGTCGTCGGGTCAGATCCTGACCGTGGTCGGCATAGTGGGATTGATCGTTGGTGGCTTCGTGGCCTGGCGACGCACCACCTAGTGGTCCGTCTTACGAATGATTGCGACGCACCACTCATGCGACGCACCACTAGCCAGATTCAGTCTTCAGAATCCGTCGGATCCTGAGCAGACCCATCACCGTTCGCGGGGCTCGTTTGATGAGGGACGACTTGGCGGTCCTGATTTCTTCGACGGTCACCGGGACCTCCACGATCTTGTAGCCGCCGCGCTCCGCTCTCACCACCAACTCGGTGTCGAACAGGTCCTCGGTGCTGACTACCTGTGGAGTGAGGCTCTCGACGAGCCCGATTCGGAATCCCTTCATGCCGTGGGTGTCGGAGACTTCGGAGTCGAGGATCACCCTGAGGAGGATGTTGAACACTCGCGTGGCGATACGACGGATGAGGGGTCGACGATCCTCCGATTCCGGATCCCGTTTGGATCCAATGACCAGATCTACCGAATCAGGCTGAGCAAGAATGGTCTGGAGGAATTCGGCCGAGAAGTAGTCGATATCGAAGTTCACCACCCAGTCACCCGATGCCCGGAGAAATCCGTGGCGAAGAGCTGCCCCGTAGTCGGGCTCGGGCAGCGAGAACACTTCCACAGGAGCGTCTCCCGCAATCTTCCGAGCAGTTTCGGCGCTGCCGTCGGACGACCCGTTCTCGACAATCAGAATCTTGTAGGACGCACCGGTGCTCTCCATCGCATCGACCAGCGAGGGAAGGGCTTCGGGGATGAATGACGCTTCGTTGTAGACGGGCACGACGACGGAGATGGAAGCGGTCATTGGGTTGGCAGAGTGTAAAAGCGAGCACTTGGTACTTGGTACGGTCATGTCGATGGATGTGGACGCAATATTCAAGGCCTACGACATCCGCGGTCGCACCGACACGGGAGAACTCGACGCAACTCTGTACGAGCGTGTCGGCTCAGCACTTGTCGGTCTGCTCGATGCCCCGGAGATAGCCGTTGGCTACGACTGCAGAGTCACCTCCCGAGAATTCTTCGAGGCGATGGCACGGGGCATCACCCGGTCGGGAGCCGACGTCATCGACCTGGGCGAGGTGCCCACCGATGCCGTCTACTTCTATTCAGGCGCCCACGAAGTGCCAGGTGCTGTCATCACCGCCTCACACAATCCCCCCGAATACAACGGGCTCAAGCTGTGTCGTTCGGGGGCCGCTCCCATCGGATCGGAAAGCGGACTGGCCGAGATCCAGGACGCGGTGATGGCTGGCGACACCCACGTGGCGGCCAATCCTGGCTCGGTGAGGCGCGTCGACACCATCGACGCCTACGTCGACCACCTGTTCGGGATAGTCGATCCCGCGTCCATCAGCGGGATGAGTGTGGCCGTTGACGGTGGCAACGGGATGGCGGGAGTTGCCATCGAAAAGGTGTTTGACCGGATCCCCGCACGGATCACCGGCCTGTACTTGGACCCTGACGGGACGTTTCCCAACCACCCTCCCGATCCGCTGGTGTCGGAGAACCTGGTCGACCTGGTTGCACTGATGAGCCGAGGCGAGTTCGACATCGGTGTTGCGTTCGACGGCGACGCCGATCGAGCGTTTTTTCTCGACAACACCGGACAGCCGCTGAGTGGGAGCACCGTTACCTCCCTGATTGCCCGAAGGATGTTGGTCGATAACGACGGTGATGCCGTGGTTCACAATTTGATCACATCCAAGGCTGTCCCCGAGATCGTGAAAGAGGCTGGTGGCATACCTGTGCGAACCCGGGTCGGACACAGCTTCATCAAGGGTGTCATGGCCGAGACCGGAGCTGTCTTCGGAGGTGAGCACAGTGGGCACTACTACTTTCGCGACAACTTCCGAGCGGACTCTGGAATGTTGGCCATGCTGGTGCTGCTAAACGTGCTCAGCGAGGATGGTCGTCCTCTCTCGGAGCTGCGCCGCGATGTCGAGCGTTACTCGGCCTCAGGAGAGATCAATTTCACCGTCTCCGACTCGGCGATGGCGATGGACCATGTGGAGGAGGCATTCGGTGACGCTGAGATCGACCATCTCGATGGTCTCACCGTCGACTTTGGGTCAGAATGGTTCAATCTGCGGCCGTCGAACACCGAGCCTCTCTTGAGGCTGAACGTCGAAGCGGAGACACCGGAGAGTGTCGCTCTGCTTGTGAGCAAGGTCCAACAAATTCTGGAGAGAGATTGAACCTCATCGACCCCAAACTCGCCGAGATCCTGGTCTGCCCTGTCGACAAGGCGGACCTCACCCAGGATGTCGAGGCGTCTCGACTCGAGTGCACAGAATGCGGTCGGCGCTATCCGGTCCGCGAGGGGATACCGGTAATGCTCGTCGACGAGGCCGAAGGCGGGCCTGGTGGCTGACATGCTCTCTCAGATCCGAAGCCTGGGAGACCAGCTTCGGTGGGCCACCGAACAAGAAGTGCCGGCCATAGGCACCTATTCGGAGATTCTCTGCGTTGGGATGGGTGGATCAGGGATAGCCGGCGACTATGTCGGTGCCATCGCCGAGCCTTTCGGCACACGCGTCGTCGTTCACAAGGGTTATGGCCCGGTACCTCTTTGGGCGACCAGGGCACGACCGCTGGTGGTGGCTGCCTCCTATTCGGGCAACACCGAGGAGACGCTCGACTTCGTGGTGAGTGCTCGCGATTCAGGTCTCCGGGTAGCGACAATCACCACAGGCGGCCGATTGGGGGAGCTGACGGCCACCCACGATTGGTCGTCCGTCTCGGTGCCTTCCGGCATGCAGCCTCGGGCCGCGGCCGGGTACATGATCGGGGCGGCTCTCATTGTCCTGACGGGTGCCCATGCAGTGGATGATCAGCGTCTTGCCTTTGTCGAGGCGGCAGCAATCGCAGACGAAGCCACGGCCGAGGGCAGCGATCGTTGGATAGAGGCGGCCCACATTGCCCAACAGCTCGAGGGGCGCATCCCGATCATTTACGGCGGTGGGCCGGTGAGCGGCGTCGTCGCCCAGCGGTGGAAGACACAAATCAACGAGAACGCCAAGGTTCCCGCCTGGTGGTCGCTGTTGTCAGAACTCGACCACAACGAGATCACAGGGTGGGAAACGATGCCTGAGAAGACAAGGAAGCATCTCGGCATCGTGGCCCTTCGGGATCGGAGTGATCACGATCGCATGGCAACTCGACTTGCCCATACGAGGGCCCTCACCCAAGATGCCGTGCCCTGGGTGGCCGAAGTCAGCTCGAGCGGTTCTTCGCTGCTGGCCCGGTTGGTGTCGCTGACCGCTGTCGGAGACCTTGTCTCGTGGATGCTCGCCGAGTCGGCGGGGGTGGACCCGGTACCCGTGGCCACCATCGAGAAACTGAAGAAACTGCTAGTTGAGGAAGACTGAATGAACTACGACATCGCCAATCCCGACCTGGCGGAAGACGGTGCTCGCCGCGTTGAGTGGGCCGGACGACGAATGCCGGTCCTGAAGACCGTACGTGAGAGATTTCTCGAAGAGCGACCCCTGGAAGGCCACGTTGTGGCCGCGTGTCTTCATGTGACGGCTGAGACGGCCAACCTGATGTTCGCGTTGCGAGACGGTGGGGCTGAGCCCATCCTCTGCGCCTCCAACCCCCTCTCTACCCAGGATGATGTCGCCGCGGCTCTCGTCGCTGACGGGATCCCGGTATTCGCCATTCGCGGCGAGGACGACGACACCTACTACAAGCACATCAATGCCGTCCTCGACCATGCCCCGGCCGTCACGATGGATGATGGAGCCGATCTGGCGACGGTGCTCCATACCGATCGCCGTGATATCGAGGTCATTGGCTCGACCGAGGAGACGACCACAGGAGTCATTCGACTCAAGGCGATGGCCACGGACGGGACGCTGCGAGTGCCGGTTGTTGCGGTCAACGACTCAGCGACGAAGCATTTGTTTGACAACCATTTTGGAACCGGGCAGTCAACCCTCGACGGCATCATCAGAGCCTCCAATGTCCTTCTCGCCGGACAGAACCTCGTTGTTGTCGGTTATGGAGACTGTGGTCGGGGTGTGGCGAAACGAGCCGACGGGCTTGGAGCCAAGGTGATCGTGGTCGAGGTCGACCCGGTCCGCGCCTTGACCGCCACCATGGAGGGCTATCGCGTGATGACTGCGTTGGACGCCGCTTCGGAAGGTGACATCTTCATAACCGTCACCGGCAACAAGCACGTTCTTCGGTCCGAGCACTTCGCCAAGATGAAGGACGGGACGATCCTCGCCAACTCGGGTCACTTCGATATCGAGATCGATCTCGCCTCGCTTCGGGCAGAGGCGGTGGCGCGTCGCCCGATTCGGGAGAACCTCGAGGAATTCGAGATGGCGGATGGCCGTCGTATTCTGCTCGCGGCCGAAGGACGTCTGGTCAATCTCGGTGCCGCCGAGGGTCACCCCGCGGACGTAATGGACATGTCGTTCAGCAATCAGGCTTTCGCTGTGGAGTACCTGATCAAGAACGAAGGGTCACTCGAGCCCAGGATCTACACGCTCCCCAACGAGATCGATGACGATGTCGCTTCGATCAAGCTGGCACACATGGGTGGTGGGTTGGAGACTCTGACCGAGGAACAGGTCGCCTACCTGTCGAACTGGCAAGAAGGAACATAGAACTCAGTACTCGGTGCGAACATGTTTTCTGTCACAGACAGGAAATATGTTTCCCGACATGCTCTGTCAGGCATGTCACCGTTTCCATCGAGGTCACCTGCTGTGCGCTGAGTGTCGGCGGCGACTCCGCTTGGCGCCCGACCGCCTGCTCCCCGGGGGTGTTCGCCTCGTCGCCGCATTTGAGCACTCGGGTCCCGCCAAAACCCTGGTTCATCACCTCAAGTATCGAGGTCTGGCGGGGTACGCCGAGCTGACGGCATCGATGCTGGCAGAACGTTTGCCACCGCTACCGCTTGTTCCGGTGCCCAGGGCCCTGACGAGACGGGTCCGTTATGGTGTCGATCCGGCCCGTGCTCTCGCCGACCGTCTAGCTCATCATCTCGGGGTGCCGGTCCTGCCCCTTCTTCAACCGCCGCTCCACAAGCAGCGACGGGCCGGGGGTGATCACAGCCGTGCCGTCACCGGGTTCAGGCTGCGCCAGGTTCCCAAGGGACCGGTCCTGGTCGTGGACGATGTGGTGACCACCGGTGCCACGCTGCTGTCGGCGATCACCTCGATCGGCGAGAATCGTGTCCGTGCTGCGGTCGCCGCCAATGCGGTGCCGGGGGTGTGTAGTGGTGTGCCGTGGAGACACCGCTATTCTCCGCCTCCCGGAAACGAAGCCGAGTGATCTTCACCGCCCAACAGAGGTACGCCGCGACCCATGGCATCAGTTCTCATTGTTGATGACGCCGAACTCTTTCGTGAGGCGCTGAGCGCGGCCTTTTCCCAGGAGGGGTTCGAAATTGTCGGGGTCGCCGCCGACGCAATGACAGCTATCGACATGACGCGGGAATTCGAACCCGACATTGTGATGCTCGACCTTCTCATGCCGGGCATGTCGGGACTCGAAATCGTGGCCACGATCATCAAAACCAGTCCAAAGACGCGGGTGGTCTTGCTCACGGCAAGCGAATCTGCCGAAGATCTTCTGGCAGCGGTCAAAGCGGGAGTGTCGGGGTATCTGACAAAGGACACCCCGCTTCCGAGACTCGTCGCCGCCATGAACGACGTGCTCGATGGTGGTGCTGCGGTGTCACCTGCCATGGGGGGTAAGCTCTTCGCTGCTCTACGCGATCTTCTCCGTCATCACGGCATCGCCGCGTCGCGCCGTTCCGAACTGACCGGTCGGGAGTTGGAGGTCCTGACACTGGTCGGGGAGGGCAAGACTTCGAGGGAGATTGCCGAGCAGCTCTATATCTCGGAAAACACTGTGCGCAACCACGTTCGCAACATCCTCGACAAGCTGGGAATGA
>SMVB01085964.1_pt1 | contig 22501 bp, 16 predicted proteins | sample 2456461 | NCBI WGS metagenome assembly SMVB01 (sample SAMN11095934, study PRJNA526329) | marine sediment metagenome | biome: Marine sediment; feature: Surficial sediment; material: Deep marine sediment; isolation source: Hadal surficial sediment | place: Pacific Ocean | collected 2014-05 | depth...
CCAGGCGGAACAGGACTCCCATCGAGCGGGGTCCGGCCCAGGGATCGCACTTCATAGATAGAGCCGTCCACGGCGTCGAGCGAGAGGAACTGGACCTCCGCACCCGCTGGATCGCTCTCGAGCGTTATCCTCGGGTAGACGATGCGGCTGAGGTAATTGAGGGTCTCCCAGCCTCTTGTGCTGCCCAGGGATCGGACCTCGTCGTCCTCCGGAAAGAGCAGCGTGGCGGCGATGAGGTTGTTGACGCCCCGCGTGTAGAGGTCCAGGCGGAACGGCATGGCGGCGAGGTCGCTCAGGTCGAAGGCACGCTCGATGAGTTGCTCGCCTTCGCCCATGAGCTGATCACGCAGCGGGCCAATTATTCGCTCCAGGACTTCTTCTGCAAGGCCCCGGTCCTCGGGTCCCGCGGCATCACCGTCCAGCAGCGCACGCGCGATGTGCTGCGTCGCCATGATGCCCTCGAGGGACTGGTCGAGGACGTTCTCGACGTCGAAGAGCGCCCGGATCGGCTCCATCGCCTGCACGATCCGCTGCTTGTCCGACCACCACCCGGCGATGAGGGGCGTCGCTACCGCTGCGATCAAGGTGACCGCGGCGACACTCGTCAAGGTCCGATGCCGCACCAGCGCCCGGCGCGCCTTCTCCGGTAGCGATGGAGCTCGCGCTTGAATCGACTCGTGGTTCAGGAAGCGGCGCAGGTCGCGCGCCATTTCGCCTGCCGTGTCGAAGCGGTGATCGGGCTTCTTCTCGATCGCCTTGAGGCAGATCGTCTCGAGGTCGCGCGACACGCTGGGGTTGAGCTGGCGCACGGGCTGCGGCTCCTTGAACGAGATCTCGTACAGGATGTGCTGCAGCGTGTCGCCCCGGAACGGCTTGCAGCGCGTGAGCATCTCGTACATCACTACGCCGAGCGAGAAAATGTCCGTGCGGTGATCCACCTTCACGCGTTTCGCCATCGCCTGCTCAGGGCTCATGTAGTACGGCGTGCCGGCGAGGTCGCCCGACATCGAGATGCTCTCCTCCGCGATGTCCTTGGCGAGGCCGAAGTCGACGATGTGCGGGTGGCCGAGCTCGTCGATCAGGACGTTCTCGGGTTTGACGTCGCGGTGGATGATGCCCTGCTCGTGGGCGTAATCCAGCGCCTCGGCCATGCGCGCGATGATCTCGGCAACCTGCGCGGAAAAACTCTTGCCATTGGCGTCGGCGAATTGCCAGCCGAGCCCGACGGGCTCGCCCCCCTCGCTACCTTGCTCGGCTCGCAAGTGCTCGGCGAGGGTCTCACCCTTTATGTACTCCATCGCGATGTAGAGCACGCCGTCACTCTCGCCGACGGAATACACCGGCACGATGTTCGGGTGATGCAGCTTGGCCGCCGACGTGGCCTCGCGGTGGAAGCGTTGGACCGTGCGCACCGAGACGCTGGGGTTGAGGGCGAGGACCTTGAGGGCGACCTCGCGGCCGAGGGATTCCTGCCGCGCGAGGTACACGATGGCCATGCCGCCGCGGCCGAGCTCACGCAGGATACGGAACTCACCGATCTGCTCTGAGGGAGTCTCCGAGTGGCTCCCGGCCCTGCGCAGCGAGCGCTGGATCTTCTGCGCGTCGCGGCAACGCGTGCGGATCTCTCCGCGGAACTCCTCGGGGTACTCCGCGCAGAAGGCGTCGATGTCGATCGTCTCGTCATCGAGGAATCGGAACGCGAATTCCTCGACGATCTTCGAAATCCGGTCCTCGGCCGGCTCGGAGCCGTCCGGCGGCCCTTCGGTGGGACTCTCGTGATCGTCCATGGGGGTTCTCCAGCACACCGGAGCGTGGTAGGTCCGACGCTCACGACTCATTCAATAGAGTCGCGAAATGCTCGCGAGCGTGCGGTTTTTTTCTGGAGAATTAAGGGGAAGCAGCGTGGCTTCCCGAGAACCGCCCGATCGCTGAGAGCCCACCGAACGAGAGCCCCGAGCCGCGCTTCCCCGGAGCGGTCCGACCGAACCGGGAAGCTACCTGGATGGAGCGCCGGCGAAACCTTGCGGTTATTCCCGGACGGGCCCTTACCGCCGGCCCGACCGATTCATGAGGAGGTGGCGCGCCAGTCAATTCGGGGATGTCGCGCGCTCGAGGCGGTGCGATTGATAGCCCAGGCCCTCCGCCCACTGGAAGACGACATCGCCGTCGTGCAGGTAGAGGTGCGCGTTCTTCCCGAAGAATGCGTCGTGCCAGTGCTCGTCGTCCCACCAGAACAGCGCCCAGCGAACGACACGCGGAATCCTCGGCGCGGTGATGACCGTTCCGCCCGGAGTGCCGAGGCAGATCACGTCCCCGGCGGCGATGCGCGGCTTGCCGTCCGGAAATGGGATGACGCTGCCTTCGGCGAGGATCGAGCGCACGATCGTCGGCACGTCCCAGACGAGTGCGTCGCGTGCGTCCGCGCACTCGGTCGTCTCCGAGCACTGGCGCAGGTAGAGGACTCCGGGCTCGAGCCCCTTGGGCGGGGCGACGTAGCTGCGCGCGAGGACCATCGCGCGCCCTGGCAGGAGGCCGTCCTCCGGCGCGGCGATCAGGAAGGGGCCCAACGCCGCGAAGTTTCCGAAGCTGGCGGCGTAGCTCCACCAGGCGCAGGTCTCGGTGCTCCAATGGCCGAGCCGCTCCTCGAGTTCTTCGTCGGCCACGCGGTAGGGCTCGCCGTTCGCATCCGGCTCTTCCCTCAGGCTCCGCAAGCGATCCGCGACCTGCGGATTGCGCGCCTTGGCGTCGCTCGCGAGCACGTAGCCTGCGATCGCAGCGCGGATCTCCGTGTCGCTCGCGGTGCGCACGAACTCGGGCGTGAGCTCGCGCGCGAAGACGGCGCCGACTTCGACTTCGTAGTCCAGCCGCAGCTCGACCGGGACCGGCGCGCCCTCCGCGCCGAGCGGCACCGGGATCGTCGCCGGATACTGAATCCCGTCGTAGGGTCCTGAGAGCCCGGCGAAACCGTGCTGGGCGGCGTTCTCGTAGCCGGCCGGAGCGGTCGCGGGGTGCTTGAGAAAGACCCGCGGCCGGGCTGCCCGCAGGGCGTCGAGTCGCATGTGGAGCGCGTCGACGCGCAGGTCGTGGACGAGATGGCTCGGGAAGTTGGCCGTCACGCCGAAGATGTGTCGCGGCTCCGGCAGGGGCGGCCCCAGGCGCTTCGTGGCGATCGCGTTCGCGAGCGAGAGTTCGAGCAAGTCGCCAGGACGTTCGCCGGCCGCATGGGTCGCCATCCATGAACGAATGCGCGCGCGACGATCCGGATCGGCGAGTGCGTCCAGGGGGGACTCGCCCGACGGCAACGGTCGCATCACCAGCCGGTCGGCATCCGGATCGCACTCCAGCACGAGCGCGAACTCGATCTCCGCGCCGGTCGTGCGCAGGCCGGCGAAGGTGGGCTGCCGCTCGGGCGCGACATCACCCATCCAGGCCGGTCCCGCCGAGAGTGACATCTCACCTCGCGCCGCCGACTGGAGCGAGCCGGCCGGTAGAGGCCCGCGGGCCAGGACAATCTCCGCTAGAGCTTCGCGCTTGAGCATGGGTGCGCTGCACGCGAGCGGGCCGAAGAGCAGACCGTAGTAGAACGGGTCGGTTCTCACGGACTGGGCTCGTTCACGTGTCTGCGCGCCGGTATCATACGGGGCCCAACCGCGCGCCTGCCCATGTTCTCCTCGCTCGATTCTCCTCGCAGGCGCGCCATTGCGTCGAACCGGGCCGCGTGCGACCGCGAGCCCGCCGGCCGGTGGACGCGGTGGACATGGGCGAAGTTCCTCGCTGCCGCTGTGTCATGCGCTCCCCTGAACTCGTGCGCCGCGACCTGTCCAGCCTTCGACCCGAACGCAGAACCCATCGTCTACTACACGTCGGAGGATCCGAGCACGACGCGCTCCGAGCTCGAATGCGCGGCCGCGGACGGCGCCACGCTGGGCTACATCGCGCACCTGACAGCCGACCCCAAGGCAGCGCTCGTCTACCTGCACGGTATCGAGAGCCACGCCGGATGGTTCAACGCGGCCGCGGACGGACTGTGCGGCCAGGGCTTCGACGTCTACTGCCTCGATCGGCGCGGGAGCGGCATCAACCGCGAGAATCGTGGCTTCCTCTCGGGCTACGTCGACAGCACCGAACTGATGATCGCCGACATCCATGCGTTCCTCGAGCCCCTGCACGAGCGTTATGAGCACGTCTACCTCATCGGTCTCTCCTGGGGCGGGAAGCTGGCGCCGGCCTACGCGCTCTACCACCCCGAAGACGTCGACGGCTTGATCCTGATCACGCCGGGCATCGTCGCCATCGTCGACGTGAGCTTCGCGACCAAAGTGGGGATCTTCCTGGGCAATTTCTTCAACAAGACCGCCCTCTTCCACACGCCCATCGAGCCGCAGATGTTCACGACGACGCCGTTCTACCTCGAGCGGATCATCGCGGACCCCCTGCGGCTGCACTGCGTCACCGCCCGATTCTTCTGGGAGAGCCACCAACTCGACGGGTTCCTCGCCGACGAAATCGAGCGCAATCGCCTGCCGATCCTCATGTTTCTCGCCGGCAAGGACACTATCATCGACAGCGAGGGCAACGTGGAGTTCCTGCAGCGGGGCTCGCAGACGATCTTCGACGTCATCACCTACGAGGAGCAGACGCACTCCATCCAGTTCGACGCCACCGACCGCTTCGTCGCGGACGCAGCAGCGTGGCTCGAGCTCCGGATAGCCGACCAGGACCCGGGGTAGTCCAACACATGCGGATCACAGGCTTCGAAGTCATCACGGTCGACATCCCCTTGCGGATGTCGGTGGACCATGCGCTGGCGAAGCGCAAGCACGCGCGCAACATCCTGGTGCGGGCGGACAGCGACGCGGGGCAGTCCGGCTGGGGCGAGTGCTGTCCGCGCGAGTACGTGACCGGCGAGAGCATCGCGAGCGTACGCGAGGACCTGACCAAGCACATCCTGCCACGCCTGGTCGGGCGGGAGCTCGACTCCTTCGAGACGGTGACGGCGCACCTCACGGAGATCCTCGACGAGCTCGCGCGCAACCAGCAGGCCGCGGTCTGCGCGGCTGAGCTGGCGGTGCTCGACCTCGTGGGACGGGCGACCGACCGCAGCGCCGGCGATGTGCTGGGCCCCGTGGTCCAGGAGCAGGCGCGCTACAGCGGAGTGCTCGCCACCGCGGACCCGGATGAAGTGAAGGAACGCTGCGGCTTCATGCGCAAGTTCGGCGTGGACGCGGTCAAGATCAAGACGGTCATCACGCTCGACGAGAACCTTCAGCTCCTCGAGATCGCGCGCGAAATCCTCGGCCCGGACGTTCGCTTGCGCCTGGATGCGAATGCGGCCTGGGACGCGGACGAGACGATTCGCCAACTCGAAGCCATGGCGGCGTTCGGCATCGAGGGCATCGAGCAGCCCGTCCCCGCCGATGACTTCGCAGGCATGCAGGCGGTCACGGCGGCCGGGCTCGCGCCGGTGGTGGCCGACGAGAGCCTGTGCTCGCTCGAGGACGCGAAGAAGTACGCGGAAGGGAAGGGCTGTGACATCTTCAACATCCGCGTCTCCAAGTGCGGCGGGCTCATCAACGCGGGGCGGATCAAGCGCGTGGCCGACGAGGCCGGGCTGCGCTGTCAGCTCGGCGCCCAGGTCGGGGAGACAGGGATCCTGTCGGCCGCCGGCCGGCAGTTCGCAACGCGCTGCAGCCCGATCTGGTGCGAGGGCTCCTACGGCGGCCTGCTCCTCGAGGAGGACATCACCGATCCCGACGTCACGGTCGGACCGGGCGGTTTCGCTCCGGCGCTGACCGCACCGGGACTGGGCGTCGACCTGCTCCTCGAACGAGTCGAAGCGCGCCGCGTGGATAGCTTCAACCTTCCCAGTTAGAGCGAAAGAGCCCCCCCCATGTCCCTCACGAGCCTCGTCTTCGGACTCGCGACCAAGAAGGCCGCGCAACGCTTCGAAGCAGCCACTCTCGATACCACGACGACCCAGCGCGAATTGATCCTCGCGATGATCCGCAAGAACGCCGAGACAGAGTACGGGCGCAAGCACGGCTTTGGCTCGATAGAGACCCTCGATGACTGGCAGCGCGAGGTCCCCATCATCAGCTACGAGGACATCAAGGCGGACATGACGCGCGTCACCGAGGGCGCGCAGGGCGTGTTCACCGTCGAGGATCCGATCATGTTCGCTCAGACGAGCGGCACGACCGGCGATCCGAAGTACATCCCCCTCACACCCAGCTGCCAGGGCCAGGCCCAGGGCGACGTGATGCGCACCTGGCTGCACACGGCGCAGCGCGCGCACCCGGACATCTTCTCGAGCAAGATCCTGTCGCTCGTCTCCCCCGCCATCGAGGGACACGTGCCCAGCGGCGTCCCCTTCGGTTCGATGTCAGGTCAGATGTACCGTGACCAGAACTGGCTCGTGCGCCGGGCGTACCCGATCCCCTACCCGGTCTTCGAGATCGCCGACTACGAGGCGAAGTACTACGCGATCATGCGCGCCGGCGTCGCCGCGGACGTGCGCCTGCTCGTGACGGCCAACCCCTCCTCGGTCCTGAAGATGAGCGAGAAGGCCGATCAGTTCGCCGAGGAGATCATCCGCGACGTTCGCGACGGAACGCTCTCCCAGAACTTCGACATCGAGCCGGAGATTCGGCGCACGCTCACGGCCCGGTTCAAGCCGGATCCGGGCCGGGCGAAGGAGCTCGCGGACGCGCGCTCTCTGCGCGGAGGGAAGCTCCTGCCCGCCGACTACTGGAAGCGGCTCAGCCTGATCGGTTGCTGGAAGGGTGGCACAGTCGGCCACTACGTCGACAAGTTCGGTGACTGGTTCGACCCCGATGGCACGCGTCCGATCCCCGTGCGCGACATGGGCTATCTCTCCAGCGAGGTGCGGGGATCGGTTCCCCTGTCGGACGAAGGTAGCGAAGGTGCACTCACGATCGCCGGCAACTTCTTCGAGTTCGTCGAGGTGGACGATCTCGAGTCGAAGAAGGACGACTGGTCTTCGTGGAACGTCTTCACGGCCGACCAGATCGAGGTCGGCAAGGAGTACTACATCTTCGTGTCGACGACGGGCGGCCTCTACCGGTACGACATCAACGACGTGATCCGGGTCGAGGGGCACTACAACACGGACCCGCAAATCGTCTTCCTGCGCAAGGGGCGCGGCATGACGAACATCACCGGCGAGAAAGTCAGCGTCAATCAAGTCATCCTCTCCGTGCAACTGGCTTCCAAGGCCACGGGCACGGTCCCCGGCCACTTCAAGGCGGAAGCGGACATCGCCCGCGGCCGCTACTTGTTCCGGGTCGAGTTCGCCACTCAGGTGGACGACACGCACCGCAAGGCTTTCCTGCGCGCGCTCGATGACAATCTCAAGGCCATCAACATCGAGTACAAGGCCAAGCGCGATTCGGAGCGCTTGAACGCTCCTATCCTGCACGTGATGCGCGAGGGCTGGTACGAGCGGGCGCGTCGCGCGCAAGCTGCCGCGGGCAAGCGGGTCTTTCAAGCCAAGACGGAAGTCTTGACCGCGAACAAGGCGCTGACGATGGACATCAAGCCCGAGTTGGAAGCGATCGTCGAGATGTCGGACTGAGCCAGCGGTCGTGAGCCCCAAACGACAGGCCGGGATCTTGCCTTCGAACGCGGACGAGTCGGGTTCCATGCGCCGCCACGGACCGACCTTTCGCCACGAGACTACCGGGATCAAGGGCAAGGTCCATCGACGTGGGCTCGCATGGGTCGAGCGTTGGGTGCACGCCATGCAGTCACCGGCGGGGCCGTGCCTCGTGCTCGTGTTCCTCGCGGTGACGGGCTTCTGGAGCTACAAGTCCATCCAGGAGGGGATCGAGCAGCTCGTCGAGGAAGGGCTCGCCACCTACCTGGAAAACAACTCGGCCGACATCGACCTCATGATCGACATGCGTCGGCGCGCTTTGGAGTATTTCTCGTCGGTGCCCGTGCTCATTCTCGAAGCACAGGGGCTGGCGGATGAGGCGGCTGACGGGGACATGGATGCGCGCGCGCTTCGAGACTCCGGGCGAGCGGTGAAGATTCGTAGCATCCTCCATCCACTGCGGCAGGGGCTCGACATTCATGCCTTCTGGATCGTGGATCGCTCGGGCCGCATCCTCACCGCCGAGGCCGACGAGGATATCGGGCGACAACTGTCCGCGAAGGGCACCGAGATTCTGGAACCTGCCTTCGCTGGCGAGCCCGTCCGACAACTTCCGATCGCAAGACACCGACTCCTCAAGGATGCCGACGAGAGTGTTCTATTCCCCGTCACTTTCGGTGCCAGGTCGCTCGGCGCGGGCGAAGGCAGCGCAGATGTGGTGCTGCTGCTGATCTACGATCCGCGGCTGATCTTCGAGCGCATGTTCCGGAGTGCGTCCGGTGAGTCGGATTGGGACGGTTTTGCCTTCGACGAGACCGGGATGCTGATCTCCGGAACCATCCACCTGCCCGAGCTCAAGGCCGTCGGGCTGGTGCCGGACGAGCCCGACGCGAGGGCCCCCCTGCGGGTCCAGTTGCGCGACCCTGGAGGCGACCTCACCCAGGGCTTCCGGAACGAAACGCCGAAGGCCGCCTGGCCCCTGACGCGCATGGCGGCGTCGGCGCTCGCCGGCGAGTCCGGAGTCGATCTCGAGGGCTACCGCAACTTCCTGGGTCTCGAGGTGCTCGGCGCGTGGACCTGGCTCCCGGAGTATCGGATCGGACTCGCGGTCGAGTTCCGGTCGAGCAGGGCTCTGCGGCTGGCCCGCCCTCTGCTCATGGCATTCGGAGGCATGTTCGCCCTCATCGTGCTCATCACCCTGTCCGTGATGGGTCTGTCCTACGCGATGAAAGTGATGCGCCAGCGCATGGAGGCCGATCAACTCGGGCAGTACACGCTGCTCTCGAAGATCGGAGAGGGTGGCATGGGCAAGGTCTACAAGGCGCGGCACTCCATGCTGCTGCGTGACACGGCCGTGAAGATACTGAGCACCGAATCGATCGATGCCCAGAGCATCAGCCGCTTCGAGCGCGAGGTCCAGGTCACCAGCCAGTTGAACAACCCACATACGATCGAGGTCTACGACTACGGTCACGACGAGGACACCGGCGTCTTCTACTACGCCATGGAATACCTGGACGGGCTCACGCTCGCGGACCTGCTCGCGGAGGACGGACCGCAGCCTGCCGCGCGCGTCGTCCACATCCTGAAGCAGGCCTGCCTCTCGCTCGCGGAGGCTCACGAAGTCGGCTTGATCCACCGCGACATCAAGCCCCTGAACATCATGATCTGCCAGCGCGGCGGCGAAAACGACGTGATCAAAGTGCTTGATTTCGGGCTGGTCGCGGACGTCGACCCGGAATCCGACCTCCGTCTGACGGCGGCCGGCGTCCTCACGGGGACGCCCTTGTACATCGCGCCCGAGCGCGTGCTGAACCCCGCCGCCGTCGACGCGCGCTCGGATATCTACGCCCTGGGGACGGTCGCCTACAACCTGCTGACGGGGAAGGAGATCTTCGAGGGCCACAGCTCCGCCGAGCTGCTCGACAAAGTCCTGCGCGAAACGCCGGCTCCACCCTCCGAGCTCCTCGGACAGCCGATCGACGAGGAGCTCGAGCGGCTCGTCATGGCCTGCCTGGAGAAAGACCCGGAGAATCGTCCGGCGAGCATGCGCGCGATCCTCGCGACCCTCGACTCGATCCAGTCGATTCCGCGCTGGACGCAGGAGCAGGCGGGAGCCTGGTGGACGGCCTACTACGCGCGCAAGGGGACGCCCGAGCGCGACCGCAAGCTCCCGACGAGCTGAGAGCCTGAAACGACCTGGTCCCGAACGGGGCTCGACACGTCGCTCATTCGTGGGCCACCCCGAGACGTCCGAGCGCTTCTCTGGCAATGACGACGGGGATGCCCGAGACCGCTTGCAGACTCAGCATGCCCGCGCGAGCGCCAGATACGATCCGCTCGGCCCGGCCGGCGAGGGCCATGACAAGGATCAGGTTGTCCGCAAGCCATCGGTCACCGAGCTGGTCAGGAGCGCCCTGCTCCAAGGAAGTCATGGTCCCTTGGGAGAAGCCTTGACTCGTTATTCGACGTCACGGACCCTCGCGACGGCCGCCAACGGGCGGGCCGAACGATGCGAAACGGAGCGGAGACGGTCCCGGAGGCCGAGGACGAGGCGCGGCTGCGGGCCGAGGCCGTCGCTTTCACGCGGTACCTGATCCGCGACGAGCCCACGCCGGAGGTTTCCGCGCGCTACGCCGCGGCGAACCGGACCCTGCTCGGCGGCGAGTCGACCGCGCGCGAACGGGCGCTGCTCGCGACCTGTCTCGCCCGCCCCTGGACGCTCCCGTTCCTCGACGCCGTCGAGGCGCGCCGCCAGGCCCCCTCCCTGCTCCGCGACAAGGTTCTCGTCATGTCCGCCGTGCTCGAGACGACGACGCGGTTTGGGGCGCGCTTCCTGCCGCTGAAGCGCTCGGGGCCGGTGCTCTTGCTCGAGCTCGCCGTGCTCGGGTTCGTCGCGGTGTTCCGCGTCGCCGGCGGCATGGTCCTCGTCCGCGTCCTGCCGGGGTTGCGCGCGTGACGGACGTGCTCGTCGTCGGTTCCGGGGCGGGCGGGGTTCACGCCGCGTGGCCGCTCGTCGAGCGCGGGCTCGAGGTCGCGATGCTCGACTACGGGAACGAGGACCGCGAGTACGCGTCCCTCGTCCCGTCCGAGCCGTGGCTCGCCCTGCGCACGACCGACGAATCGCAGCACCGTTATCTATTGGGGGATCGCTTCGAGGGCATCACCCTCGGTGGCATCCGCGTCGGCGCGCAGCTCACGCCGCCGCGGCTCTTCATCCCCGCGGACACCGAGCGGCTCACGCCGGTGGACTCCGCGACTTTTTCGGCGACGGAGAGCCTCGCGAAGGGCGGGCTCGCGGCGGGCTGGGGCGCGGGGGTGTTTCCGTTCGACGACGCGGACCTCGCGGGCGCGCCCATCTCCGCCGCCGACCTCGCGCCGCACTACGAGGCCGTGGCCGAGCGCATCGGCGTCGCGGGCGACGACGACGACGACCTCCGGCCCTTCCTCGGCGAGTGCCGCGCGATGATGCCGGCGATGGCGATCGACTCCGGGGCCGAGCGCGTGATGGCGCGCTACGCCGCGCAGCGCGAACGGCTGAACGCGGCGGGCCTGTTCGTGGGCAGGACGCGCCTCGCCGCGTGCACGCGCGAGCACCGTGGGCGCGGGCCCCACCGCTACTTCGACATGGACTTCTGGGCCGACGACCGCCGCGCCGTGTACCGGCCGCGGTGGACGCTCGATGAGCTGGCGGCGAAGGACGGCTTCGAGCTGCGCGACCGCCGGCTCGTCTCGGCCTTCCGCGAGGACGAGAGCGGCGTCGTCGTCACGACGACGCACGCCGACACGGGTGAGCGCGAGGAGCATCGCGCGCGCGCGCTCGTGCTCGCCGCCGGAGCGCTCGGCACGGTACGGATCGTTCTGCGCTCCCTCGATCGCTACGGGACACCGGTTCCGATCCTCTGCAACCCGTACACGTATGCGCCGGTCCTGAACGTCGGCATGCTCGGCCGCGAAGCACGCGACGAGCGGCACAGCCTCGCCCAGCTCACCGCGATCTACCGGCCGGAGGCGGCGGACGGGCGCATCGTGCAGGCCCAGTACTACTCCTATCGCTCGCTGCTGCTCTTCAAGCTCATGAAGGAGGCGCCGATCGGTCACCGCGAGGCGCGCGCGATCCTACGGCGCCTGCAGCCCGTGCTCGGCATCCTCGGGATCCACCACGAGGACCGGCCCTCGGCGCGGAAGACGTGCGTGCTGCACCGCGGCCCGGAAGGCGGGCCCGATCGGCTCGCGATCGACTACCGGCTGGACGACGCGGAAGCGCTCCGACACGACCGCGAGGAACGCCGCCTCTTCGCGCTCTTCCGGCGCCTGGGCTGCTTCGCGCTGAAACGCATCCGACCCGGACACGGCTCCGCGATCCACTACGCGGGGACGATTCCGTTCGGGCCCGAAGGCAAGGGGCTCACCTGCGACCGGGATTGCAGGGTACGGGGGACGCGGCGCGTCCACCTGGCCGACGGCGCGGTCTTCCCTTACTTGCCGGCGAAGGGGCTCACCTTCACGATCATGGCCAACGCCGACCGCGTGGGGACGCTGCTCGCGAACGAGCTCGCCTGATGGAGACGGGCACGATCGCGATCACGGGTGCGAGCGGTTTTCTGGGACAGCGGCTCGTCGCGCACTTCCACGCACGGGGTTGGGAGGTGCGCGCGCTCGTGCGCGAGCCCGCTGCGTTCGCGTCACGGATCGAGGGCGTGCGCGCCTACCGCTGCGACCTGCCCGACGCGCTCGACGACGCGGGCATCGATGGCGCCGACGCGCTCGTGCACGCGGCCTACGCGACGCGCGCGACGAGCCTCGAAGAGGCGCGGCGCGTCAACGAGGAAGGCACGCGACGCGTATTGAAGGCGGCGCGCGCCGCGAGCGTCCCGCGCTTCGTGTTCCTCTCCAGCTTGTCGGCCCACGAGGGCGCGCGCTCGTACTACGGCCGGAGCAAGCTTGCGCTCGAACGGACGCTCGACCCCGAGCGCGACCTCGTCCTGCGCCTCGGCCTCGTCCTCGCGCGTGAAGGTGACGGCCTGTTCCGGCGCCTCGTGGACGCGGTCGCGCGCGCGCGCTTCGTGCCGGTCTTCGAGGGCGGGCGGCAGATCCTCCAGACCCTGCACGAGGCCGACTGCTGCGCGGCCGTCGAGCGCGCGCTCGCGAAGGACCTCACCGGGCGCCTCGCGGTCGCCGAGCCCGAGGGCCTGACGTACCGCGAGCTGCTCCTGGCGATCGCGGCCCGCCTCGGTCGGCCGTGCACGCTCGTCCCGCTCCCGATGGCGCCGGCGCTCGCGCTCCTGCGCGCGACCGAGCTCCTGCGCATCCCCCTGCCCATCACGCGGGAGAACCTCCTCGGGCTCCGGGCGCTCCGATTCGTGCCGACGGCCGCCGATCTCGGGCGGCTGGGGATCACGGCGCGACCGGCCGGGACGAGCCTCGACGAGCTGCTCGGGGCCGCACTGTCATCCTGACAGGCGCCCTGAGCCGCCCCGGACTTACCTGCCAGAGTGGCAGCGCGGCCCGTCGATGCGCGACCACGCGCGAGCGCGCCGGTCGGACTCAAAGCCTTACCGGGTGGAGACTTGGAGCGAGGCCGCCGATCGTCGCGGCCGGCCCCGGCAGCGGCACGCCGTTTGCAATTCGGAGCGACCGCACGAGTTCTCCATGTCCATCGACCGCAGAATCCTGATCGCTGACGACGACGTCGAGGTCCGCACCGGCGCCGCCGAGCTGCTCGGTCCGCTCGGCTTGCACGTGGTGCAGGCGGGGACCGGGGACGAGGCGCTCGCGATCCTGCGCGGCTCGTCGATCCACCTCGCCCTCCTGGACGTGCACATGCCGGGCCAGGGCGGGTTCGAGGTGTTCCAGACCCTGCGTGAGGAGACGCTCTCCGTGCCCTGCATCATCTGGTCCGGGGACGCCTCGGACGAGTTCGCGCGCTACACCCTGCGCTCCGGCGCGAGCGCATTCCTGCGCAAGCCCGTCGAGCCGGACCTCCTGCGCGATGAGGTGCAACGCGTGCTCGAAGAGCACTGGGGCCCGGCCGCCTGAGTCCCCCATCGCCTGAACCATCCGGCGCGCGCGCCGGAACACTCCTTCCTTTCATAGACCCCTATCCGCTGAACCCGAGAAGATTCCGACCATGGCCACGAAGACCAAGTCCAAGAAGATCGCGATCCGTCCCCTCGCCGACCGAGTCGTCGTGCGGCGCCTCGAACCCGAGTCCAAGACGGCGGGCGGCATCCTCCTGCCGGAGAGCGCCAAGGAGAAGCCCAAGGAGGGCGTCGTCGTCGCCCTCGGCGACGGCAAGCTCCTCGATAGCGGCGAGCGCAGCACGTTCACGTTCAAAGTGGGTGACAACGTTCTCTTCACTTCCTACGCCGGCACCGACGTCAAGGTCGACGGCGACGAGTACCTCATCATGCGCGAGGACGACATTCTCGCGATCATCGGTTGAGCCCGACCGCCCATCCCGAACGCAAGCGGAGCAACAATCATGGCAGCCAAGCAAATCACCTACGACGCCTCGGCGCGGGAGTACATCCGCATCGGCGTCCAGAAACTCGCCCGTGCAGTGAAGATCACACTCGGCCCGCGCGGTCGCAACGTCATCATCGAGAAAGCCTTCGGTAGCCCGACGGTCACCAAGGACGGCGTCACCGTCACGAAGGAGATCGAGCTCGAGAACGCGTACGAGAACATGGGCGCGCAGCTCGTGAAGCAGGTCGCGGCGCAGACGAACGACGCCGCGGGCGACGGCACGACGACCGCGACGGTCCTCGCCGAGGCGATCTTCGAGGAAGGCCTGAAGAACGTGACCGCCGGGGCGAACCCCATCGCCTTGAAGCGCGGGCTGGATGCCGCCGTCACCGCATCGGTCGCAGCATTGAAGAAGATGTCGACGAGCGTGAAGGGCCACGAGGAGATCGCCCAGATCGGCGCGATCGCGGCGAACAACGACTCCGAGATCGGCGAGATGATCGCCCGGGCGATGGACCGCGTCGGCAAGGACGGCGTGATCACCGTCGAGGAGGGCCGCACGCTCGACACCGAGGTCGATTGGGTCGAGGGCATGCAGTTCGACAAGGGCTTTCTGTCCCCGCACTTCATCACCGACGTCCAGACCATGGAGGTCGTGCTCGAGGACGCCTACATCCTCGTGCACGAGAAGAAGATCTCCTCCGTCAAGGACATGATCCCGCTGCTCGAGCAGGTGGCCCAGTCCGGGCGCCCGCTCGTCATCATCTCCGAGGACGTCGAGGGCGAGGCCCTCGCGACACTGGTCGTCAACCGCCTGCGCGGCTCGTTCCCGTGCGTCGCGGTGAAGGCGCCCGGGTTCGGTGATCGCCGCAAGGCGATGATGGAGGACATCGGCATCCTCACGGGCGGGAACCCCGTGTTCGAGGCCACGGGCGGCTCCCTCGAGGGAACCAAGCTCTCCGACCTCGGCACGGCCAAGAAGGTCGTGGTCACGAAGGACACGACGACACTCATCGAGGGCGGCGGCAAGAAGGCGAACATCCAGGGCCGGATCAGCCAGATCAAAGCGGAGATCGAGTCGACGAAGTCCGACTACGACCAGGAGAAGCTCCAGGAGCGGCTCGCGAAGCTCGCGGGGGGCGTTGCGCAGATCAACGTCGGCGCGGCGACCGAAGCCGAGATGAAGGAGAGGAAGGCCCGCGTCGAGGATGCCCTGCACGCCACGCGCGCTGCGGTGGAAGAGGGCATCGTCCCCGGCGGCGGCGTCGCGCTGCTCGCGTGCATCAAGCCCGTGGAGCAGCTCAAATTGGAGGGCGATGAGCGCGTCGGGGCGATGATCATCCGCCGCGCGCTCGAGTCCCCCCTGCGCCAGATCGCCGAGAATGCCGGCAGGGACGGCGCCGTCGTGGTTCAGAACGTCCTGATGGGCAAGGGCCCGGGCTACGGCTACAACGCCGCGACCGATACCTACGAGAATCTCGCGAAGGCCGGCGTGATCGACCCCACGAAGGTCGTGCGCTGCGGTCTCCAGAACGCCGCCTCCGTCGCGAGCCTCCTGCTCACGACCGATGCGCTCGTCAGCGAGATCCCGGAGAAGAAGGAAGAGGCGGCCGCCGGCGGCCACCAGCACTGACCCGCGTCCGTCAGGCAGACGATCGAGGGAGCCGTCCGGATACTCCGGGCGGCTCCCGCTCTATTCACGGTCTTTGAACGCTCGATTGCACGGGCGTAGGATCCCCTGCATGACCACGAGAGGGGATGCAGCGCGGCCGGCTCGGTGCGTCGCCCTGCTCGCGTGGATGCTCCTCCTCGTGGGCGCCGGGCCCGCGGCGTGGATCCAGGGCGAGAGCCCCGGTGGGGCGGCTCCCGCTCAGGACGATGTCGAGGCCCGGATCCTGGGCGTCCTCGCGCCCCATGGATTGCCCGACGACGAGGCGATCCAGCTTCGCCTCGCGACGCTGAGGGAGGAGTTCGCCGCGATCCCGGCGGAGGATCCGCGACGCACCTCGACGCAGCGTGCGATCAACCGGGAGCGCTCGGTGCTCGAGAACTACCTGGAGCTCGAGGCCCAGTGGGCGGCTCAGAGGGAACTCACCCCGACGGTCACGGCCGAGAACCTCCTCGCCGCCGAGCGGAATCGTGACGCCGCGATCGCGAGGGATCGGCAGAGCCTCATCGATGAGCAGGTCGATGCCCTGCGTGGCATCAACGACCTCGACGAGTTGCGAGCGCGGGTCCTGGAAGTCGGCACGCAACCGCTCGAGAAGACCACCGCCGATCGCGCGCGCTTCAGCAAGGAGCTCGAGGTGTATCGGCAGGAGCTGCTGGAACTTCCGGTCGAGATCGCGGACGCGCGCGAGGAGCTGGCGCTCACCGAGGGGGACGTCGGTCAGTGGCTGCAGAAGCTCACCCCCGACAGCGACCCCGAGGAGGAGGCCCTCCTACGGCGCCAGATCGCGACGGGCAACCTGGCGGCGACGGGGCTGGCGGCCAGGTCCGCCTACCTCGCCGAGCGGGAACCGTTCCTGGGCAAACTCGTGCCGCTCAGAGAAGCCGAGCTGAGCGAGACGGAAGCGATCCTCGAGCTCAGGCGCGGTGTCAAGGAGGCCGTGGAGGCGTACCTGCAGGCGATTCTCACGGCCGCCGAACGTGACGCGCGCGAGAGCGTCGAGCAGAAGAAGCGCGAGCTCGAGCGGGCCGAGTACCCGTTCGACCGCTCCCTCAAGGAGCAGGAGGTCCGGTCGCACGAGATCGAGGAGGAGACAGCGATCTTCCGGAGCGCGCTCCAGGACGTCACCCAACGCGGAGCGACGACGACCGAGGAGCTCGACGCGGCGAACCTGGCCAAGATCCAACTCGAGGCACGTACCTCGCGACCGGACGACGAGGCGGCTTTCGAAGCGGACGTCCTCGCCGAGATCCTGAGGCTGCAGAGCGATGTCGACTGGCCCCAGTTCCAGAAGGTCGCCCAGGGCATCGAAGAGGAAGTCGAAGCCACCCGCGGTGCGCGGAGCGAGGCGGAACGCGAGCTGAGCTCCTTGGACGAGGATCTCGAGGCGCGGATCGAGGTGGCGCGCCTCGACCACGCGGAGACCTTCAGCGATCTGGCCCCGGCCGAGATCGCGGCACGCTGGAGCGACGAGCGCGCGCATTGGGACGAGATCCGGAGCGAGCTCCATGAGCAGCTCGCCCTGAAGCAGCGCGTCATCGACGAGACGCTGGGGCTCCTCGTGCGGCTCGGGCGCGAGCACGAGCGACTTCGCGACGCACGCCTGGATACGATCAGACTGCTCCGGCGCTCCAATCTATTCCTACGTGGCCGGTCACTTATCTCGGTCCGGGCGATCCGGAAAGGCTTCAGGGACCTGTCCGAGATCCCCGCCTACTCGATCGGTCTCGCACGCCAGATGGTGGGTTACTTCGCCGAGCCGGCGCACTCCCGATCGATCCTGGCTTGTCTCGGGCTCTTGCTCCTCGCCGGGATCGTGCTCGTGATCCTCGAGCGTGCGGTCGCGCATCGGCTGATCGCGTGGACCCAGGCGGACGGGGAGGAGCGGCAAGACCGAACGGCACGTTCGGCGATCTACCTCGGTCGGGGTGTCGTGCGCTCGATCAGCATCTTCCTCCTGTTCCTCCTGCCGGCGAAGATCCTCCCGAGTCTGCCCGTCGGCGTGGGCGCCCTCCTCATTCGGCTGGGGATCACGTTCGCCGCACTCATGGTCGCGCGCCGCATTACGCGGGAGCTGCTCAAGTACGACGCACGCAAGCTCCTGCGGCTCACGCCCGATGACGCGGCTCGGCTCTACTTCGCGAGCACGTTTCTCATCTACCTGTCCCTCGCCTACTGGCCTCCCCACCTCGCGCTGGAGTACCTGGGTTACGAGAACCGGGGCGCGCTCGATTTTGCGCAAGTGGCCTACTCGGTCCTCGTGGGCTTGACGCTACTCACCCTCCTGGTGCGCCGCTCGGTCTTCCTCGGCATGTTGCCCGAGTCGCGCATCGGGCGGGTGCTGCGTCTCGTCACTACGCTCCTGCACCCCTTCGTGGTGCTCCTCGTGCCTGGGCTCCTGATCCTGTACGCCCTGAACTACGAGATCCTGGCGAGCTTGATCACGAGCGTCTCGGTGGGGCTCGTGCTCGTATCGCTCGTGGGGTTCCTCGTCTATCACGGCGCCCTGTTCATGGCCGGCCGTGCGTTCCGCATCGGCATGCAGGACCCGGAGGAGGACAGCGAGAGCCGCAGGTCCCGCCTGACGTCGTTCGCGCTCACACGGTTCCTGCTCCGGTTCGGCACGCTTCTCGCCGGCTTCTGGGTGTTGCTCGTCGTCAACGGAGCCCGGCTCGGCGACCTGCGCTTCTTCTTCAACGTTCCGATTCCCATCCAGACCGACGCGGACCCCGCGTCCGCCGTCACGTATTGGGACGTCCTGGTCGCGGTGTTCGTCTTCATCTTGACGCTCCGGATCGCGCGCCACCTCAAGGCGACGCTCCAGGATCTGATCCTGCCGAAGACGAGCCTCGACACCGGTCTGCAGTACACGATCACGACGCTGGTCGGGTACATCGTGATCGCGCTCGGCATCTCACTCGCCGTGTCCCGGGTCTTCGACCTCGACAAGCTCGGCTACGTCGTCGCGGCGCTCTCCATCGGCATCGGCTTCGGCCTCCAGGAGATCATCTCGAACTTCATCAGCGGCCTGATCCTCCTCTTCGAGCGCCCCCTCAAGGTCGGAGACCTGATCGAAGTCGGCGGCACGGAAGGCATCGTCCGGAGGATCCAGATCCGCTCCACGACCGTTCAGACCCGCGACAACGTCTGGATCCTCGTGCCCAACAAGGACTTCATCACCCAGAACGTCACCAACCTCATCTACGACGACTCCAAGCTGCGCATCCGAGTCCGCGTCGGCGTGGCCTACGGCTCGGACACGGCGCTCGTCCGCAAGGTGCTGCTCGAAGTGGCGAAGGACAACGGCAAAGTGCTCAAGCGTCCCATTCCGGAGGTCTGGTTCGAGGACTTCGGTGACAGCGCGCTCATCTTCGATCTGCTCTGCTGGGTCGCGGACCCGATCGATCGCAAGCGGATCGCGAGCTTCCTCCGGTTCGCCATCGACGCCGCCTTCCGCCGGTGCGAGATCACGATCCCGTTCCCGCAGCGGGACCTGCACCTGCGCTCGGTGGACATCCCGGTCCCCTTGCGCATGGACGCGCGCCCCGCCGAGGACGATCCGGCCAAGGGCACCGAGCCGGTGGAGTCTGCGGAGACCGGGGCGCGGAAAGGTCCCTTCGGCGGGCCGAAGGGGTAGGCACCCAATCGTCCGCCGCGGCTACAGTTGGGCCGCCACGACGAACAGTGTCTCGTAGTGCACGCCGTCCCTCACGGCGAAACCTTTGGGCACGGACTCGATCTCCCGCATGAAGGTCTAGTCCGCGAAGTAGTAATCCCGGAATGGACCTTCCTGTTCGGCGAGGATCTCAGGCGCAAACCCGTTCTCCTTCAGGCGGCGGAGAGTCTTCTCGATGTCGGCCATCGATGACTGCACGAACACGATACGGCCGTTCGGCCGCAGGCGCTTGTGCGAGTCGAGGATGAGGGAGTCGATGAAATAGCGTCGGTATCCGCTGTCCGCTCTTGCAGAACGGCGGGTTGCACACGACGACGTCGAACTCGCCCTCCGTGTCCAGCCAGTTCGCGACCCGGTACTCGACGTTCCGCGCCTCCGGACAGTTCGATGCGACGTTCCGCCGCGTCGTCTCGAGGAGCTCCGGCGAAATCTCCGTCGCCACGATCCGCTCCGCCCCCTGCCCCAGCATGAGGATGGTGTGGTACGCCGAGCCGGCTCCGAGCTCGAGCACGCTTCGACCGCTCCGCGAGCACATCGGCCAGGAAGTGGCCGTGCGGGGTCGGGGTCCAGTCAGCGTTTCCAATGGACAAGTCCATCCGGAGAAGTCGCTCGGTCTCGGAGCTCACACCACTAGCCGTCCGCGACGAGCGAATTCTCGACGGTAGGCGCGAGGAAGAACCGTCCGATGCGGACCTCGAACTCGTGCCCGTCCTCAGTCCTAAACTGGTATGTGCCCTCCATCGTCCCCCATTCAGTGGGTAACGGGCAGTAGCTCTTGTACTCGAAGAACTCGCCGGGCCCCAGGTCGGGCTGCTTCCCGACCACGCCTTCGCCGATCACCTCTTCGCGCTTGTTGTGGCCGTCGACGATGACCCAGTGGCGAGACAGGAGCCGCGCGCGTCGCGCGCCCTCGTTCGCGATCCGTATCCGGTACACGTAGACGTATTGGCTGCGATCAGGATCGGACTCCTGCGGCATGTACTGGGCCGCCGCTTGAACGCGAATACCCTCGGTGACGGTGTCCGAGTTGGGGGTCTGGGTCACGGTGGCTGGATGTCGCTAGATTCTTGCTGGGAGGTGATGAGCAGAGTAACGACGCGGTGCGGCCGGGTCGCCGAAAAAGACCGGGACGTGGGGCTGCGGCGACGCTCCGGGTGCTCTCTATACTCACTCGAATGATGCGCTGCGCTCCCATCCTGCTAGCTCTCGCCGGCTGCGGCGCCATCGCCTACTCCCCGGAGGCGGTCCACGGGGAATCCGCGCGATTGAACCGGTTCCTGGAAGAGAGCTTCCTCACCCGGGTCGACCGGTCGCCTCAGTTTCAGGCCCGCCTGGGGATCCAACGGGACCAGGGCGCGTGGGACGACATCTCCGACGCGCACGCCCGCGAGGACCGCGAAATCACGGCCCGCGAGCTCGAGCGCCTGCGCGCCGACTTCGACTTCGAGAAGCTGAATGGCGACGCGCAGCTCAGCTATCGACTCTTCGAGTACGAGGCGGAGCGAACTCTCGAACGATTCACCTGGCGTTTCCACGACTATCCCGTGAATCAGATGCACGGGGTGCATGCGAATGTCCCCGCCTTCCTCGAGAGCTTCCACCGGATCGACGACGTGGCGGACGCCGAGGCCTACGTCGAACGACTGAACGGCATACCGCGCCTCTTCGATCAGCTCATCGAGAACCTCGAGCTGCGCGAGGAGCTCGGCATCCTGCCCCCTGCGTTCGTCTTCCCCCGAGTGATCGAGGACTGCCGGAACATCCTCGCCGGCCGGCCATTCGAGCCGTCCGGTGCCGACGGCACGATCCTCGCCGATTTCCGGTCGAAGCTGGCCCGGCTCGAGCGCCTCGACGAGGCCACGCGCGAACGGCTACTCGGCGCCGCAACCGCTGCGCTCACGCTCTCGGTGGGACCCGCCTACGAGGAGCTCATCGGCGTGCTCGAACGCCAATCCGCGGAGGCCACTACCGACGCCGGCGCGTGGAAACTGCCTGACGGAGACACTTTCTACCGGTTCGCCCTCGAACAGGCCACCACGACGAGGCTCACCCCCGCGGCGGTCCACACCCTCGGGTTGTCCGAGGTCGCGCGCATCCACGACGAGATGCGCGCGATCGTCATCGGGCTCCGCTTCGAAGGTGACCTTCAGGACTTCTTCCGATTCCTGCGCGAGGACGAGCGCTTCTATTATCCGAACGACGACTCGGGGCGCGCCGCGTATCTGCGCGACGTGAAGGCGATCTTGGAAAGCATGGAGGCGCGTCTCGACGAGCTGTTCCTCACGCGACCGAAGGCTGCGATGGTCGTGAAGGCCGTCGAGCCGTACCGCGCGGCGTCCGCGGGCAAGGCCTTCTACCAACGTGGGACACCGGATGGCTCCCGGCCGGGGACGTACTACGCGAACCTGTACGACATGACCGCCATGCCCAGGTACCAGATGGAGGCGCTCGCGTTCCACGAGGGAATCCCGGGTCACCACATGCAGAGCTCGATCGCGCAGGAGCTCGAGGGCCTGCCCTCGTTCCGGAAGCACGGCCACTACACCGCGTACGGCGAGGGTTGGGGGCTCTACGCCGAGGTGGTCCCGAAGGAGATGGGGTTCTACGGGGACGACTACTCCGATTTCGGACGACTCGCAATGGAGCTGTGGCGCGCCTGCCGCCTCGTGGTCGACACGGGGATCCACCATCGGCGATGGACGCGCGAGCAGGCGATCGACTACCTGAGGCGGAACACCCCGAATTCCGAGGGGGACTGCATCAAGGCCGTCGAGCGCTACATCGTCATGCCCGCCCAGGCGACGGCGTACACGATCGGCATGCTGAAGATCCTCGAGCTGCGCCAGAGGGCGCAGGACCGGCTCGGGGAGCGTTTCGACGTCCGGGTGTTCCACGACGTCCTCCTCAGGTCCGGCCCGGTGCCCCTCGACGTCCTCGATGAGCTCGTCGAGGCCTGGATCGCGCCGGCGGACTCGTGAGCTAAGGGCCCGCGCAACAATAACTCCCCATTCTGGGCGAGCACTCGTCGTTCCCGGCAAGGCGCGACGCCGACCGCGTATCCGCTGCGATACGC
>SMVB01031605.1_pt1 | contig 22490 bp, 16 predicted proteins | sample 2456461 | NCBI WGS metagenome assembly SMVB01 (sample SAMN11095934, study PRJNA526329) | marine sediment metagenome | biome: Marine sediment; feature: Surficial sediment; material: Deep marine sediment; isolation source: Hadal surficial sediment | place: Pacific Ocean | collected 2014-05 | depth...
AATCAGAGGAATTCGTACCATCCGGGGCGAGTGGATAATCTTCAGGCGTCGAATCAAAGGGAGCCCTCATGCCGAACTCGATCACTTTGACTGACTTTTCCCTGGCGAGATACAGGGTCATGTAACCGCCGCCGCCCAGACCGCTCATCCAGGGCTCGACTGTTCCGAGCGTCAACCCGGTTGCAATAGCCGCATCAATTGCGTTGCCCCCGGATTTGAGAATTTCTGCACCGACACTGGAGGCCAGGTGATGCTGGCTGGCCACCAGGCCGGCTCTACTTCGCACTGCAGGTTTGGTGATTTGCCAGTGCTCAAGGACTGATGATTGCATGGGACTTCCGGTTTGTTGTTAGTTCGAATGGCATAAGGTATTGTCAAATTTCCTATTCATGGTCATGGCTAAATCAGGATGTAATATGAGTATAGATGGCAGTTGGAAAATAACAATCAATTCCCCGATGGGCTCGCAGGAAGCAACCCTGATCCTTAATACCGATGGTGGCTCCCTGTCTGGTTCTATGGCCGGTCCGCAGGGAACCCAGGAATTTGAAGGCGGTAGTATTGACGGTAATAAACTCCAATGGGTGGTCGACATGACACAACCGATGCCCATGAAGCTCGAGATTTCAGCCACGGTAGATGGAGACGAAATTAGCGGCACCGTAAAACTTGGCGCCTTTGGTGATGCCTCTTTTTCGGGATCCCGGACCTAGCCTGGTAGACCTGGAAGTGGGGTTTAATCCCGAATGATCACCGGTAATTCCCTGATCCCGTGAATGAAACTGGATCTCAGGTATTTAGGGTCTCCGACCAACTCGATTTTTGGAAAACGTTTCATAATCTCTTCCCAGATGATGTTGAGTTGCATTTCGCCTAACCGGTTGCCCATACAGCGATGAATGCCAAAGCCGAACGACAGGTGTTTTCTCGGGTTTGGCCTGTCAATCAGAAACTGGTTGGCATTGTCGATCGCCTCTTCATCCCGGTTTCCCGAGATATACCACATGGCGACCCGGTCGCCTTCCTTGATCTGCTTGCCGCCAAGTTCAACGTCCTCCAGGGCGGTTCTTGCCATATGTGCCACGGGTGATTGCCAACGGATTATTTCTGGGACCATCTTTGGAATAAGCCCCGGATTTTGCAGAAGCTTTTCGTATTCGTTGGGATTCTGGTTCAATGCCAGGACTCCGCCTGAAATCGAGTTCCTGGTGGTGTCATTACCACCAACAATCAGCAGTAAAATGTTGCCAAGATATTCATTCGGCGGCATATCTTTAGTGGCTTCGCCATGAACCAACATTGAAATCAGGTCGTTTCCCGGTTCGTTGCGCTTAACTCTTTCTTTCCAGACGTTGTCAAAATACTCCCAACATTTCCACAATTCTGCGAAACCATCTTCCACAGATTCGAAAAATTCTGGATCGCCCAGGTTTTGCACCGTGTCTGACCAGTAGATCAATTTGTGCCTGTCTTCCTGGGGGATATCGAAGAGCGTGGCCAGCATCTGTCCAGTGAGTTCGACTGAAACTTCCTTAACCCAGTTGAATTCTTCATTTCGAGGCAAATTGTCCAGGATGTAACCGGCTCGTTCACGGATGAGTGCCGCCAGTGTTTGCAGGTGGTTTGGCGTGAACATGGGTGCAATGACTTTCCTTTGTTCATCGTGTTTGGGTGGATCTTCCTGGATGAACATCGGCAGGCTAAAATTGGGATCTGGGTCCGGATCGGCTATGCCGCCGAGACTGATGCCCCCCTTGCGGGAGTCAGACGAGAAGACCTTGTGGTTCGAGTCAACCAGCATAATGTCTTCGTATTTAGTGATGGACCAGTAGGGCCCAAACATCGAATTTTCATGGTAGTGGATGGGGTCTTCAGCACGGAGCCGTTCAAAGATCGGCATCATTGCATCCGCTTCAAACAAGTCCGGGTGGGATGGATCCAGTTCATCCAGGGTCATTGACGCGGGATCCCTGTTCACATCGATTGCCCAATCTGCGAGTAATTCTTTGTTGGATAGTTTGAATCGGTCAGACGTATTGACCGGATTCTGGGTATTTTCAGACATATCTAATTCCATCCTGGGGAAAAAAGGGGATTATTGTGCAGGGATCATGTGTTTGAGTCTAGCCTATATAACTGGCCATTCGTCTTGAAATCATCTTTTTAAGGCTTATATTAAATGCGATAGTTTATACACCGGCGGGTGGTGGTGATGAAATTTGGCCTGGATGGCTTGAATTTTTGGCACCTAACCCCTAGAATACGTTACCAAAGGTAACACCTCTTGGCGTCACTATTTCGATCAACCTCCTGGCTTTTTTCAGGCGCCCGAATCCAGTGAGACGATAAAAATATTGCGTTAAGGTCGTTATTCAGGTCCTGACTACGGTCTTGACCTGTATGTCGTGTTTTGTTTGTTTAATGGGAATTGGTAGGTAATTTTGAGTAACCGTAGTTTAATTGCATTGTTCTTTGCATTCGGCATGGTCATCTGGCTATTTTCGGGTGATATCGCCTCTAATAAGGTGATTGCCGACGAGAGTGGCAGTCTGGAAAGTATGTCGACGCCAGGTGAAATACCCCTGGTAAGGGGCGTAAACAGCGTTGCCGAAGTACGCAAACTCTATTTGGAAGTCCGCGGCCAGACTCGTGCCAACCGACTGGTGCAGGTTAAATCAGAGGTTTCCGGTATCGTGGAATCTGTCCCGGGTGAAAAGGGTAAGCGAGTTAAAGCAGGGGACTTGTTATGCCAGGTTGCAATTGATTCAAGGCGAAGCGATCTTTCAGAAGCGCTGGCCAGCCTGAAAAGCAGCCAACTCGAATATGATGGCATCCGTGATTTGAACCAGCGGGGTTTGCAGTCGGAAATCGTACTTGCCAAAGCAAAAGCGACCCTGGAGCAGAGCCGATCCCGGACCAAGCGGGCAGAACTCGAACTACAAAAAACACGGATTGTTGCGCCATTCGATGGCATCGTCGAAACCCAACCCGTGGAAGTAGGCCATTTCCTGTCTCCGGGGTCCACCTGCGTCACCTTGATCGAGATAGACCCAATACTGGTGACGGGGCAGGTAGCAGAGAGAAATATCAGTCAAATCCAATTGGGCGATGAAGTCCAGGTAGAACTTATCACCGGGCAGAACTATGTGGCGAGAGTCACCTTTATTGGCAGGTCACCGGACGCAACCACGAGGACTTTCCCCATCGAAGTCACCATCGATAATCCGCAAGAGTCAATCCGTGCAGGATTGACTTCAACCATGCGTGTCCCCATCGGTGCCCAGGTAGCTCATCTTATATCACCCGCGTCCCTGGTATTGGATGATGAGGGTGTTGTCGGTGTTCGAATTGTAGATGACCAGAATATCGTTCGATTCAATGCGGTGCAGATAGTGAGTGAAAGCGCCGCGGGTATCTGGGTCACTGGCTTGCCTGAAAAGATCAGGTTGATAACGGTGGGCCAGGAAGAAGTCTTCGAAGGGCAGGTTGTGAAGATCGATGTTACGCCCCTTATTACACTAGTCGGCGCCTCGTAACGTCTGGAAGTCACACCCATGTCGCTAATTGGCTCAGCCATGGATCGCTCCAGGACAGTGTTATCACTGTTCGTGGTGATCATGTTCATGGGCATAGTCGCCTATAGTTCGATTCCAATTGAATCACAACCGGATGTCTCAGTACCCGTCATTGTTATCAGCATTTCCCTTGAAGGCATTTCTCCAGAAGATTCGGAACGGTTACTGGTTCGGCCGATGGAACTCGAACTGAAAAAAATTGAAGGGGTTGAGGAACTCAACGCTTACGCGGGTGAAGGTTCAGCCACGCTCGTTATTGAATTTGATTCGAGTTTCGAGCCTGACCAGGCGGTTCTCGATGTTCGTGAAGCCGTGGACAAGGCGAAGGTAAAGTTACCATCGAGTGCCGAAGAGCCGATCATCACCGAGGTTTCTGCAGGGGACTTCCCGGTTATCACGATAGGGATCGGCGGTAACAATGTTCCTGATCGGGTGCTCTACAAACTTGCAAGAGAATTGAAGGACGACCTTGAAGGCATCAGTTCTGTCCTTGAAGCCACCATCCGGGGTAATCGTGAAGAAGTACTCGAAGCGGTTATCAATCCCGCACAACTCGAAGCCTATGGCATTACAAGTGATGAATTGTTATCTGCAATAGCGCGAAACAATCGATTGATTGCAGCCGGTTCCGTCGATACCGGTCGGGGCAGCTTCACTGTCAAAATCCCCAGTTTGATTGAAAATGCAAAAGATGTTTTATCCATTCCATTAAAGGCCACCGCGGAAGGGGTGGTCACCTTACAGGACGTGGTGACCTTGAAACGGACGTTTAAGGATGCACGATCCCATGCGCGCACCAATGGCGTACCTGCGGTTGCCGTTGAAGTATCGAAGCGGGTAGGAACGAGCCTGGTGGATGTTGCAACGAAAGTTAAGCTGGTCGTTGAAGCAGCAAAGAAGGGCTACCCTCCCAGTGTCGAAGTAACCTACATTGCTGACCAGGCACCAGAGACAATTGAACAGATTGCCACCCTGGAAGGCAATATTTCAACTGCTATGTTCCTTGTGCTAACGGTAGTTGTTGCAGCAGTTGGTCTGCGCTCGGGCCTTCTCGTTGCATTGGCAATCCCATTTTCGTTCTTGTTTGCTTTTATCGTCATCAGTGCGCTGGGATTTACCTACAATTTTATGATCATGTTTGGCATGTTGTTAGGTCTCGGTATGCTGATTGATGGTGCCATCGTGGTCGTGGAGTTGGCTGAGAGAAAGCTCACCGAAGGTGAAACGCCAAGGAATGCCTATATCTACTCCATCAAACGGATGTTCTGGCCTGTTGTCGCATCAGTGGCGACAACCCTCGCGGCATTCCTTCCGTTAATGTTCTGGCCCGGTGTCGTCGGCCAGTTCATGAGATATTTGCCGGTGACTGTATTTGCAGTATTAGTCGGGTCATTGATGTATGCGCTGTTATTTGCGCCGGTACTAGGATCGATAATTAGCCGCCAGCGAGAAAAAGTTGAAGGTGGAAATGCACAGTTGGTCGACCAGGGTCGATTCGACGAGCTCACGGGTGCGGTCCGTTACTACGCAAAAATTCTCAAATTCGCAACCGACCATCCATTCGTACTTATTTCCTTTACGCTGATTTGCCTTTTTGGTATCTGGAAATGGTATGGCGTTGCGGGGACGGGTTCACAGTTTTTTGTTGATGTGGACCCCAGTTTCACGAGCATCACCGTGGCAGCAAAGGGAAACTATTCTGCTGAAGAACTGATGGAAATTGTAACGGATGTGGAATCCCGGGTGATTGACCAGGGAAATATCAGTTCCATCTATACACGATCGGGAAAGGGGGGAATCAGCTTTGGCGGGAGTGGTACCACCGCAGACCAGATCGGCTCCATGCTCATTGAACTCACAGACAGAAGAACTCGAGATATTGATGGCTGGGAAGTTGAAGATTCTTTTCGCAAGGCGATCAGTGACATTCCCGGGGTTCGGGCGGAAGTCAGGTCCCAGGAACAAGGACCACCGGTAGGGAAAGACATCCAGATTCAGTTGCAAGGTGAAGACCTTGATATATTGGCATTGGAAGCCAGGCGATTGAGGGCGCACCTGGAATCAATGGATGGTTTAAATGCGGTGGACGATACGGCTCCTGTACCGGGTATCGAATGGGAAATAACCGTCGACAGGGCCAAGGCGGCGATGCTCGGGGCAGATGTGACGAGTGTCGGCGCCGCCATCCAGCTAATAACTAACGGTGCTCTTGTGGGGCGTTACCGTCCTGACGATGTTGATGATGAAGTGGATATCAGGGTGCGATATCCGGAAGCCTATCGCGGCATTTCCCAACTGGATCAATTACGTGTGTCCACGCGGGAAGGTCAGGTCCCTATCAGCAGTTTTGTCGAGCGTAAGGCAAAAGCCAAAGTCAGTACGATATTCCGCCAGAACGGGACTCGCATCATGTACGTCCGTGCGAATACCTTACCTGGTGTCCTGGCGAACGACATGGTGACGGAAATCCAGGAATGGCTAAAAACAGTTGATATGGACCCGTCGATAAAGGTCATTTTCCGGGGCGCCAATGAAGAACAGAAGAAGACTCAGGATTTCATCGGTACTGCATTTTCCTTCGCGCTGATGTTGATGGGCATTTTGCTGGTGACGCAGTTCAACAGCTTCTACCAGGCCGCGCTGATATTGTCTGCGGTCATTATGTCTACCATGGGTGTGTTACTGGGGCTGATCATCACGGGTTATGCGTTCAGCGCAATAATGACAGGTGTGGGCATCGTTGCGCTCGCCGGAATAATCGTCAACAACAATATTGTGCTTATCGATACGTATAATTATTTGCGGCTCGAGAACCCTGAATGGACAGCACAAAGAGTCATCATACAGACTGGTTGCCTGCGATTGCGGCCGGTTTTTCTAACCACATTTACGACCGGTTTTGGTTTGTTACCCATGGCCATGGGCGTTTCGATCGACCTTCTCGGCAGGGAAATCGAAGTGGGTGGCCCGGTCGCCTCATTCTGGGTTCAGCTGGCATCCGCCATTGTCTCCGGACTCAGTTTTGCAACTGTTCTAACGCTGGTTGTCACGCCAGCCATGTTAATGGCGCCTCAGGCATTGAGGGATATGAAGGATAAGTTTCATGCCAGGTCTGCGCTAATGGAATAGAGTACACTCGGATTTTATTTCCGGGTAGATTTCATGAAAATTGGCATTAATGGCACAGGACTTGTGCAGAAGGCATCGATCAACGCGATAAAGGAAGATGCACAAGCCGCACTGGCAGACGGGTTTTCCAGTTACTGGATAGCCGAACATCCTACCGGCGGATTTGACGCCTTGACCGTCCTGGCAGTCATTGCACAAGATGTGCCTGATATTGAATTGGGTACTGCCATCATTCCAACATTCCCCAGGCACCCGATGGTACTGGCAGGCCAGACATTGACGGCACAGACGGCAATCGGCAATCGACTTACGTTGGGGATTGGCCTTTCCCATGAAGTCATGATGGCGCAATTGGGAATAGGTTTTGACAAGCCGATTCGGCACCTCCGGGAATATCTTTCCATCCTGATGCCGTTGCTGGAACAGGGGAAGGTCGCTTATGCAGGCGAAACTCTGTCATGTGAGGCTGAAATATTTAAACCTGCAGAAAAGAGACCTGGTGTTGTGGTTGCAGCGTTAGGTCCGCAGGCTCTAAAGGTGGCCGGTGCAAGAACCGATGGAACGACACTTGCCTGGGTTGGCCCGAAAACGATAAAAGAACACATTGTTCCGCGGATATCAGACGCTGCTGCTAAAGCGGGAAAGGATATACCGAGAATCATTGCGACACTGCCGGTTTGTGTGACCGGTGATCCCGATAGGCTGAGAAACAAGATCTCAAAGACACTGGCAATGTATGGCCAGTTACCGTCCTACAAGGCCATGTTTGAACGAGAGGGAGTGAGTGAACCGGGTGAACTGGCTTTACTTGGGAGTGCGGCGGAAGTAGAAGACAAACTGGCAGCTCTGATGGACGCAGGTGTCACCGATTACGCCGCCTCGGTATTTGCAACCTCATCGGAAGAGCAGGTGGAGACCAGGGAACTATTGTCCAGGATCGGACAAATCTTGTAACATTTCCTGGCATCTGGGATTTGGTATCCTTCCGTAAAAGCGATAGCATGGGCTTATCAGCCTATCATCACCCCGGGGGTGGTATTTGCGCCAGTTTCTGACCATTGCCTTAGCGCTGTTCAGCATCTTTCTGCTTGGCATGTGGGGCCAGTTCGTCCTGTCACCGGAATATCTTAGGGCGAATCTTTTACAAGCGGCCTACAACACCATGACGCTGTTCGTATTTGAAGGTGAATGGACAGCCAGTCATTCCTTACCCTGGCAACTGGAAATCACGCGTTTTGTCGCGCCCCTGTCGCTGATAACGGGTGTCCTGGTCTACCTGACACAAGGTGCCTGGATCCACGTAATGAATTTTTTCGTTCGCCTTCGCAAAGGACATGTTGTGGTGGCTGGTCTGGGGAATCGTTCATGGCACTTCGTTGAATCCTGCTATGGTCTATACAAAATCGTCATCGTCGAAATAAACCCGGACTGCGCCTTGATCGGGCGCGCCAGAAGCCTGGGTATTTCAGTCATTATTGGTGACATACTGAACCCGGTCATTTTTGACGAGGTAAACCTGGCGAGCGCCAGGCACCTGGTCGCATTTACAGGAAGTGATGGTCTGAACGTTGAGCTTGCTCTCAAGGCACGAACCTATATGCGCAAACATCAGGCAGAGCAGCTTCTGATCCATATACACGTTGATGACACTCATATCGCAGAAGGCCTGAAAAACTATCCCAAATTCTTTACTGACTCATCAGCCGCTCTGATTAACTTTTTCAGTGTCTACCAACTTAATGCCAGAATCCTTTTTCGGGACTATCCACCCGAATGTTTTGCTCACTATGTTGGGCAGAACCAGGTGCACATCGCCCTGTATAATTTTGAGAGGCAGGCGGAACACATTCTTCTGGAAGCGATCCGGGTCTGTCATTTTGCCAATGAAACCAGGGTACGATTCACTGTTTTTGATGGAGCAGCAGAGGAAAAAGGTAAACGGTTTTTATCGACCGATCCCAATCCGGCGTCTCTGTGTGATATCGAGTTTATCGAATTGCCGCTCCTTGAATTCCAGTCGCTTGATTCGGTTTCCTCGGAGTTGTTTCAATCCATTACGGAACATGTGATTTGCCTTCCTACTGACCAGGAAAATCTGGAGTTGGCATTGATGCTTCGCTCTTTCTTGTTGGGTCGAAGTGGGTGCAATGCGCCGATTATCGTCAACATGGAACAATCCAGTGGTCTTGCTCAGCTACTGGAGAGCAACTACGGTGGTCCGGAGATTCCGGATGGTCTCTACCCTTTTGGGATGCTGGATCAAATTCTGCAGTGTGAAAATATACTTGCAGATGGGCTGGACGTTCTGGCCAGAGCCGTTCATGAAAGTTACCTGGAACAGCACCAGGCGCTTGAAGCTGACAAAAGGCTATATTCCAGTCTGCATGGCTGGCTGGCATTGTCGGAGCCGGTGAGATCCAGCAATCGACAGCAGGCCGACCACCTGGCGACTAAATTACGCGCCATTGGCTGCACGTTCAGCGACACAATTGATCCCGGATTCACCTTCACCGACGATGAAGCGTTACTGCTGGCGAAAATGGAACACAATCGCTGGTGCTCGGAAAAAATTGCTGCGGGCTGGCAATTGGGTTCAGAAAGAATTGAAAGTGCCAAGCTCAACCCCATCATCAAGAAATGGGAAGAACTCGATTTATCCGATAAGCAATGGCAGATAGATGAGGCTAAAGGATTACCCGCGTTGGTTGCAAAGACCGGAAAAGGATTTGTTCGCGATTATCGGATAGGCGTCACCGGACATCGTCTGCACAAGCTGAACATGAACGATGTCCAACTAGAGCGTGATATCGAGGCTGCCCTGGCGAAAATTGTAAGCGAGCATCCCAGGCGGCGTTTTATTATTGTTTCACCACTGGCAGAGGGAGCTGACAGATTGATTGCCCGTATCGCCATGGATAAATTTTCAATGCTCTTACATGTCCCGCTGCCACTGCCCTATGAACTCTACCAGACAGATTTCACCTCAACTGAATCGAATGAAGAGTTTAAAACGATGATTGGAGAGGCGAATGTTTATTTTGAGCTGCCGATGAGATTTGGCAACCAGGAAGAATTGGCCTCACACCTGGATCAATCTTCTAATGAACAACGAAATAAGCAATACGCCCTGGTTGGTGCTTTTACGGTGGAGGATTGTGATGAGTTGTTGGCTGTTTGGGATGGTAAAGTCGAGGACGGGCTGGGTGGTACGGGTCAGATCGTCTGCTGGCGAAGAGAGGGTAAACCGGCTGATGAATTTCTGCTTGGCTCAGGATTTTTTGTGAAACGAAATATCGGCCAACCGATTGTCATTGAGCACATCTATAGCGCGGATCAAAACAGCGCGGATCAAAACGAGGGCTGATCGGCCATCCGGGAATGGATCAATGAAGGACTACTCAATCTTTTTCCTTTAGAGATTTCCTGTCATCGTATATTATTAACCGCGTCTTACCGGTCCTTCCATTTAACTGATATTCGGGTCATCAACCGCACTCAATGAAGCCATCATTCGTCCATCTTCGAGTACATTCTGAATACTCCTTGATAGACGGCGTTGTTCGAATTAAACCCCTTGTTGCCGCTGCAGTACAAAACAGGATGCCTGCCATCGCGGTGACTGATAATGCAAACCTGTTTGCACTGGTGAAGTTTTATAACGCGGCAGGTAATGCCGGTATTAAGCCTATTGTCGCCAGCGACATCTGGGTGATGTCTGAAAAAGAAAATGAAGATCCCACATCTCTCGTTCTCATTGCGAGGAATGATACTGGTTACAGAAACCTGTCGGAATTGCTGTCCAGGGCTTATTCGGAAGGGCAGGTTCATGGTCGAGCGACCTTAAAAAAATCATGGATTGCAGAACAGGCAGAAGGTTTGATTGCCCTCTCGGCAGGAAAAAGCGGAGATGTGGGAAAGGCGATTCATGCCAACAATCTTCAGCAAGCCGAAGCACTCAGCGCAGAGTGGCTGCGGATATTCGATGGTGATTTCTATCTTGAATTGCACAGGACGGGCAGGGAAGGTGAGGATGAATATATCCACTATGCCCTGGAAATTGCACAGAAGCTTGATTGCGCTGTGGTCGCTACAAATGATGTTCGCTTTCTCAGCCCGGATGAGTTTGAAGCCCATGAGGTTCGGGTGTGTATTCATGACAGCAGGACACTCGATGACCCGCGTCGTGAACGGCGCTATTCGCGGGAACAGTACCTGAAGTCAGCTGAAGAAATGGCGATGCTATTCAAGGATTTACCTGAAGCACTCGAAAATACCGTGGAGATTGCTCGCCGTTGTAACGTCCATATTGTACTGGGGAATTACTATCTCCCGGATTATCCAGTTCCGGAAGGACAGTCAATTGAGGGTTTCTTCACCGAACGCTCGAAGCAAGGGCTCGACAGTCGACTGGATCTTATTTTTGAGACTGATGCTGCAGATTTTCAAGAGAAGAGAAAACCCTATGATGAGCGGCTTGAATTTGAGCTGGGCATTATTAACAGCATGGGTTTTCCTGGTTATTTCCTGATCGTGATGGAATTTATTCAGTGGGCAAAGGACCAGGATATTCCTGTGGGTCCGGGGCGTGGTTCCGGGCCAGGATCACTGGTTGCCTACGCATTGAATATCACCGATATAGATCCACTGGAGTATGATCTTCTCTTCGAAAGATTCCTGAATCCTGAAAGGGTTTCGTTGCCTGACTTTGATATTGACTTTTGCATGGATGGCAGGGACAAGGTCATCGCCCATGTGACAGAACTCTATGGGCGCCAGGCCGTCTCGCAAATTATTACATTCGGTACCATGGCAGCAAAAGCCGTGGTGCGTGATGTCGCAAGAGTACAGGGAAAACCCTATGGTCTGGCGGATAAGATTTCCAAATTAATTCCCTTTGAACCCGGGATGACGTTAGCAAAGGCATTGGATGATGAACCCCTGCTCCGGGAACTGGTCGACCGGGATGAAGATGCCGACGAAATAATGGAAATGGCATTCAAGCTTGAAGGCCTCGCCCGGAATGTCGGTAAACATGCCGGTGGTGTGGTTATTGCGCCAACCAAATTGACTGACTTCTCGCCCACCTATTGTGACGAATCCGGGGGCGGTTTGATGACCCAGTTCGATATGATTGATGTCGAACAGGTCGGGCTGGTGAAATTTGACTTTCTGGGGCTCCGTACACTGACCATCATTGATAACGCGGTAAAGAGCATTAACGCAAGGCATGCGCGTAATGGTGAAGATGCAATCGACATTGGCGATATTAACCTCGAAGATTCCGCGATATACGATGATTTAAAACAAGCTAAAACGACGGCGGTCTTCCAACTGGAATCCCGTGGTATGAAGGACCTGATGAAAAAGGTCAAACCCAGCCGGTTCGGCGACATCGTTGCGCTGGTTGCCTTGTTCAGACCGGGACCAATGCAACTGGCTGATGACTTCATCAAACGAAAGCATGGAATTGAGGCAGTTGATTACCTGCATCCGAGTTTGAAACAGGTTCTTGAAGGAACCTATGGCGTCATGCTCTACCAGGAACAGGTGATGCAAATTGCCCAGGTACTGGCCGGTTACTCGCTGGCAGATGCAGACCTGCTACGCCGCGCAATGGGCAAGAAGAAGCCTGAAGAGATGGCCAAGCAGCGGGAAGTATTTTTGGCTGGTGCCATTGCCAATGGCGTTGAACAGAAAAAGGCGGATCATATTTTTAGTTTGATGGAGAAATTTGCAGGCTATGGGTTTAACAAACCCCATTCTGTTTGTTATGCGCTTATTGCCTACCAGACTGCCTGGTTGAAACACTACTACCCGTCCGACTTTATGGCCGCGGTTCTTTCAGCAGATATGCAAACCACCGATAAAGTGGTGATCAATGTTAAAGAATGTCGCGAGATGGGATTGAATCTGCTGCCGCCGGATATCAATCGAGGTGAATTTCGTTTTATTGCAGAGGACACAGGCAGTGTTATGTACGGGCTGGGTGCCATCAAGGGCCTGGGTGAGGGTCCTGTGGAAGGAATCGTCGCCAGTCGGAGGCAGGGGGGTCGATTTGAGGATCTGTTCAGTTTTTGTGACCGAGTTGACTCACGAAAAGTGAGCAAAAAAGTGATTGAAGCACTCATCGGTTGTGGTGCACTCGATGAACTGGTGAGCGTCGATCCCGGACAAGAACACAGTGGAATTGATTACAAAAGAGCCCTGCTATATGCCAACCAGGAGGATGCTGTACATCTGGCGGAACAGAAAGCCAGGAATGCAGATAGCGGTCACACAGATTTATTTGGTGAGATCAGCCTGACAGTGGCGGGTTCGAAGAACAATTACAATCACATCGATAGCCTTAAATGTTTGGCGTTGAAAACCCGCCTTGGAATAGAAAGGGACACTCTCGGATTTTGTTTGACGGGCCACCCAACAGACCCCTATAAGCAAGAGATGAGATACCTGGCCAAGACACGAATTGCGGATTTACGCGCCAGCGACTCCCGCGTAAGTAAGGATGAACAGACCATCGCTGGATGCATTGTTGACTTTCGCACGATGAAAAGTCGTAAAGGCGACATGATGGCCTTCTTCACACTTGATGATCCAAGTGGTCATGTTGAGGTTTCTGTCGTTGGCGAACTGCTGGAACAAAACCGCGACAAGCTGGTTAAGGATGCTGTGATTGTGGTGAAGGGTACGACAGCAGTTGATGATTACACGGGTGGTGTTCGCATGCGGGCAAATGAGATATACGACCTGGCTGATGCCCGTGAAAATAATCTGACCAGGCTGAAAGTGAATATTTGCAGTCATTCTATTGATAGTGGTTTTAGTGATGAACTGGCAAACATTTTGTCACCCTTCAAGGGCCTGGGTGGTACTGGCTGCCTGGTGGCTGTGGAGTATGCGCGCGCAGATGCCAGGGCAGAAGTTATTCTGGGAGAAGAGTGGCGCGTCAAGCCGGATGATGAATTGATCCAGAACCTGAGAGACTGTTATGGTGTTGACCAGGTTCATCTGGACTATTCCTGAACGACACGACGCGGCGTGAACACCCTCTTCGATGAAGAAAAAATGGCCCGGATCAACGCCGATGACGTGACCCGTCTTGTCGTTGGGTTGAGCGGTGGTATCGATTCCGTGGTGCTGCTGCACGCCTTGGTTGCTGCACCGGTCAGCAAACCCATCGTCGCCATTCATATCAACCACGGATTGCAGAAAGAGGCAAATAGCTGGCAACAATTCTGTGAAGATTTTTGCAGGACACTGGAGGTCGAACTAGAGGCAGTCATTGTGGAAGTCGACCGTTCTGGTAGTCTCGAAGAAAATGCGCGTCGAGCTCGCTACAGTGCGTTCGAGGATTTTCTGAAATCCGGTGATCTGCTACTGCTCGCCCACCACGCAGATGACCAGTTAGAAACGATTCTGTTTAACTTGTTTCGGGGCAGCGAGGCGTTTGGTGTACGCGGTATGCCGCTGGCAAGGAAAATCGATGGTGCCTGGCTATTCCGGCCCTTGCTCGACACGCGGCGTAGTGTGATTGAGGCTTACAGCCAATTGAACAATCTTGTCTGGGTTGAAGATGCGAGTAATCAGGATATTCAGATGGATCGGAATTACCTGCGGCATGAACTGCTACCGGCCATCACCGCCAGGTTCCCCTCGGCAGAAAAAGCGCTCTTGAATGGACTGAAAAGAGACCGGGTCGCCACTCGTCTGATTGAAGATATTGCGAAAACCGATTTGGACAGGGTGTTGTCAGAAAATGGCGGTCTGCAGTTGGAAGGATTGCTGGATTTAGTAGCGCCGCGAATTGTAAATTTATTGAGGGAATATCTTCATCTAAAGAACCTGCCGTTTCCCTCCGGGAAGATGCTCCGGGAATGTGCCGGGGTAATGGCGCATAGCAGAATAGATACGGTGCCGGTACTGAACTGGCTGGCCTATGAATTCAGGCGGCACGGAGACGCATTCTATCTTTTGCACGCGCTCGATAAGGTAGACCCGACAACCCGTACCGATTGGGTCCCTGGTGAGCCGCTTGAAATTGGTGGGGGCACACTCAAAGCCGAGTTAACAGAGGGGAATGGGATTCTGGCTGAAAATGTCTCGCAACTGGAAGTTCGCTTCAGGCAAGGGGGGGAGAAAATTAAACTGGATCATTCACGCAAGATAAAGAAACTGTTTCAGGAAAACAATGTTCCCGAATGGTTACGTTGCAGGATGCCGCTTGTCTTTCGCGGGGACGAATTAATTGCGATCCCGGGTATTCCAGCCTGGAACATAGCATCGGTCGTGTCGAAATCCAGCCGGGCTCATCCGGGTGAAATTGGCTGGAAGTTTATTTTTGACATACAGGATCGTATTTAACCGGCTTTGACCTTGATAAATTTGCCTGTGCCTTGATTTTACATTGAGCATGAACTGCTTAGCTGTTACTCTAGAATCCCATCTTGGTCGTGCCCTTTACGATCATTTCAACTTCAGATGGGAGCTAAATGTCTCGATTTATATTTGTTACGGGTGGTGTTGTTTCCTCATTGGGGAAAGGCATAACCGCCGCGTCTCTGGGTGCTGTTCTTGAGGCCAGGGGTCTAAAAATTACCATGCAGAAACTGGATCCATACATCAATGTGGATTCGGGTACCATGAGTCCGCTACAGCACGGTGAGGTATTCGTTACCGCAGATGGTACGGAGACTGACCTGGATCTAGGTCACTACGAACGATTCACCCATACCACCATGTCTCGGGTAAACAATTTTACGACCGGTAGAATTTATGCCGATGTCATTGCCAGGGAACGGCGTGGTGATTATCTTGGTGCCACCATCCAGGTCATTCCACACATCACTGATGAAATTAAAGCCAGGATCCTTGAGGGAGCCGAAGGAGCTGATGTTGCCATAATCGAAATTGGCGGGACCGTGGGTGATATCGAGTCACAACCTTTTCTTGAAGCGGTCCGGCAGTTGCGGTTTGACATGGGTTCTCAACGAACACTGTTGATCCATCTGACCCTCGTACCCTTCATTGCTACCGCGGGTGAGACAAAAACAAAACCCACCCAGCACTCGGTCAAAGAACTGCGTTCCATTGGCCTTCAACCGGATATCCTGGTGGTCAGGTCTGACCATGAAATCCCAAGAAGTGCCCGGGACAAGATCGCACTGTTCACCAATGTGGAAAGGGAGGCCGTCATACCGCTCATCGATGCACCTACAATCTATATGATCCCTTCCATGTTGAATAAGCAGGGCATGGATGACATCGTGATTGATAAATTGGGCCTCGATTGTCCAACTGCAGATTTATCAGATTGGAATGAGATCGTTGAAAAACAGTTGCACCCGAAGAACAGGGTTAAATTGAAGATGGTTGGCAAGTACATGGATTTACTCGATGCCTACAAGTCATTGAATGAGGCATTGATTCACGCCGGAATTCACACCGATACCAAAGTGGAAATAGAATTTTTGGATGCTGTTGAAGTGGAAAAAAAAGGCGAGGACATTCTTGCCGATGCGGATGCGATCCTGGTCCCGGGGGGGTTTGGCGGTCGAGGATTCGAAGGCAAGATAACTGCTGCCGGATACGCACGAGAGCACAAGATTCCCTATCTTGGCATCTGCTACGGGTTGCACGCAGCCATTATCGATTTCGCGCGTAATGTAGCCGGTCTGGAAAACGCCAATAGCAGCGAGGTTAACCCGAATACTCGACATCCGGTGATCGGGCTGATTACAGAATGGACTAATGAAGATGGCGGTCTCGAGATCAGGGATGAAGACTCGGATCTTGGCGGCACCATGAGAATGGGTGCACAAGAATGTTGTTTATCCCACGACTCTCTCACGTACAAGATATATGGCACAGATTCCATCAAGGAACGGCATCGTCATCGTTATGAGGTTAACCCGACTTATATTGAACAACTCGAAGCGGTGGGTTTAAGAATTGCCGGACGATCGGTTGATCGCACCCTGGTTGAAGTAATCGAGATTAAAGAACATCCCTGGTTCATCGCCAGCCAGTTCCATCCGGAATTCACCTCGACACCCAGGGATGGTCATCCTTTGTTTAAAAGCTTTATCGAGGCAGCGCTTGTCAGGAGCAAAGGATGATCTTTTGCTTTGAAAAGGCCGTATAATTTCCCTATTTACGATGATCAACAGGCCCAGTGAATGAATCTTTGTGGATTTAATGTTACGGAGAATTCCCCCTTCTTCCTGATTGCGGGAACTTGCGTTATTGAATCAGAGCAAATGGCACTGGATACAGCAGGAATCCTGAAGGAAATTTGTTCGGACCTGGGTATTTCATTTATCTACAAATCATCTTTTGATAAGGCCAACAGATCTTCCCATGAAAGTTATCGGGGGCCGGGTATTGAGGCGGGATTGAAAATACTTGAGAAGGTAAAAACCCAGATAGAAGTGCCGGTGCTGACAGATGTACATGAAGACACGCCCCTGGATGAGGTGGCGGCTGTGGTATCCGTATTACAAACACCGGCGTTTCTCTGTCGGCAAACTGGATTCATCCAGAATGTTGCCGCAACGGGTTTGCCGATCAATATCAAGAAAGGCCAATTTCTTGCACCCTGGGACATGATACATGTCGTTGAAAAAGCCAGGGCCATGGGAAATGAAAATATCATGGTCTGCGAACGCGGGGTTAGTTTTGGTTATAACAACCTGGTGTCTGATATGCGAAGCCTCGAGGTTTTGAAACAAACGGGATGCCCGGTGGTGTTCGATGCCACCCATAGCGTCCAGTTACCTGGTGGGCAGGGCAGCCGTTCCGGGGGGCAGCGTGAAATGGTGCCGGTGCTGGCGAGGGCGGCGATTGCGGTAGGCATTCATGGTCTCTTTATGGAGACCCATCCTGACCCGGACCAGGCACTGAGTGATGGGCCAAATTCCTGGCCGCTGGATCAAATGGCTGATTTGTTGACCCTGCTCAAACGCATTGACCAGGTAGTGAAAGAAAACAATTTTCAAGAACCTGAATCGAAAATTTTGGAGAAGTAGTGACAAAAATCACCGATATCAGGGCCAGGGAAATCCTGGATTCCAGGGGTAACCCTACGCTTGAAGCCGATGTTGAGTTGGCCTCGGGTGATGTTGGCTCTGCCTGTGTACCGTCCGGGGCGTCGACGGGTTCGCGTGAAGCACTTGAGTTAAGGGACAAGGATCCACTGCGATACAAAGGCAAGGGCGTGCTGCGGGCGGTTGAAAATGTCAATACGCGAATTCGCGAACGGTTGCTCGGCCATGATGTGGAAGACCAGAAAGCGCTGGATAACATCATGCTCGAAATCGACGGTACGCAATACAAGGAAGTCCTGGGGGCGAATGCCATCCTTGCGGTCTCACTCGCATCCGCTGCCGCTGCCGCAAAAGCAAAAAAGCTGGAGTTGTACGAATACCTGGCAGAAGTCGATGGCAGCCCCGGCCGTTACAGCATGCCGGTGCCAATGATGAACATCATTAATGGCGGGGAGCATGCGGATAATAATGTCGACATCCAGGAGTTCATGATCCTGCCAGCAGGTGCACCTACCTTTTCTGAAGCCCTTCGCTGTGGCGCAGAAATTTTTCACACCCTGAAAGAAGTGTTATCGAAACAGGGGCTCAGCACGGCGGTGGGGGATGAAGGTGGTTTTGCACCTGATCTCAGCAGTAACGAATCTGCAATCGAAGCGATTATGGAGTCCATTGAAAAAGCAGGTTATACGCCGGGTAAGGATGTGTACCTTGCCCTGGATTGTGCAGCCTCTGAATTTTATAAAAAAGGAAGGTACGTCCTCGCCGGTGAAGACAGGAGTTTTGATTCGGAAGGATTCTCCGACTATCTCAGCGACCTTGTCGATCGGTATCCCATCCTGTCAATTGAAGATGGCCTGGATGAAAGCGATTGGGATGGCTGGGCTTACCTCACGCAAAAATTGGGTGATCGAATCCAGTTGGTGGGTGATGATTTGTTTGTGACCAATCCTAAGATACTAAGGCAGGGAATCGAAGCCGGGATCGCAAATTCGATTTTGATCAAATTGAACCAGATCGGCACGCTTTCAGAAACACTCGAAGCCATGGCCATTGCTAAAGAAGCCGGTTATACAACCGTGATATCGCACCGCTCCGGAGAGACAGAAGATACCACGATTGCTGATCTCGCGGTGGCAACCGGTGCTGGACAGATCAAAACAGGGTCTTTAAGCCGATCAGACAGGGTGGCAAAATACAACCGGTTACTTAGAATTGAAGATCACTCGTCTGCGCTGTACAAGGGGCTTGGGGAGTTTCAACGATCATGAAATATTTAAGGTGAATCTATACCGACTCATGCTTGCAATCCTTGTGCTCATGGTACTGGGGTTGCAAGGACGGCTGTGGATTGGTCAGGGGAGCCTCGCACATGTGACAGGGCTACGCGAGATAGCTGAGCAAAAGGTCTCGGAAAATAGACGCAAACGGTTGCGGAACGACATATTGAAAGCGGAAATTATGGATCTGCGTAACGGCCTGGATGCCATTGAAGAGAAGGCAAGAAACGACTTTGGCCTGATTAAGAAAGGGGAAATTTTTTTTCTCGTTCTTGATGATAAGAGCTGGTAACAATAGCGGATTACAAGGACCCGAGACTGGGATTTGAAGGTTAACAAAAAAAATAATGAATCGAGTGGACTCCCTGGCAGGAATTTGCGTTGTCATCCCTGCTGCAGGAATTGGCATCCGGATGGGTGCGCCAAAACCAAAGCAATATCTTGAGATAGCAGGCAAAACGATACTGGAACATACGATTACCAGACTGCTGGCACTGGGTCCGCGACGTCTGGTGGTTGCTGTCTCTGCGGCAGACGAATACTACGAAACGATACCTCTTATAGATCAATGCGAAATAGTGATTGGGGGCGTTGAACGTGCGGATTCTGTGCTATCCGGCCTTAATCAACTCGACCTGCAACCTAATGAGTGGGTAATGGTACATGATGCCGTCCGGCCCTGCGTCAGGGCGGCGGATATTATTTTGCTCTGTAACAATTTGGTAGATGATGATGTTGGAGGCTTATTGGGTATTCCGGTGACAGATACTGTAAAAAAGACATCCGGTAATCGGGTGGTTGAAACGCCTGACCGGTCGGAATTGTGGCTTGCACAAACACCTCAACTCTTTCGCTATGGAATATTGCTACGTGCCCTGCAAAACGTTACCGCTGTTACTGATGAAGCATCGGCGGTCGAGCAATTGGGTTATCGTCCGATGATGGTTCCGGGTCACGGTGACAATATAAAAGTGACAACGACACAAGACCTGATGTTGGCTGAACACTACTTGTCCATTGAGGAGGCAAGATGAGAGTCGGGCAAGGGTTTGATGTACACCGGTTCGACGATGAACGAGGTGACTTTGAAATAAAGCTTGGCGGTGTCGCTATCCCTCACGATCGGAGAATAATCGCCCATTCAGATGGTGACGTTGTTATTCACGCTTTGTGCGATGCCTTGTTGGGTGCCCTGGCGCTTGGCGATATAGGCCAGCATTTTCCGGATACAGATCCAGCCTACCGTGATGCAGATAGTCGCCAGTTGCTTCGATCCGTGACTGGGCTGGTTAAGACCGGGGGTTTTCAGTTAGGCAATGCTGATATTACCATCATCGCGGAAAGACCGAGGGTCATGAACTATAGCGACAGGATGAGGGCCGTGCTTTCAGAAGATATGGGAGCAGATATTTCACAGGTCAGTATCAAAGCAACAACCACCGAGAAGGCGGGTTTTCTTGGTCGGGAAGAAGGTATTGCAGCCCAGGCCGTCGTTCTGCTGATGCGACTGGTGCCATGACTTTCAATACAGACTTTTTACACGTTTATGGAAAGCCAACCGTCGAAGGTATCATAAGGTGCGCTCCTGCAGATTTCCAGGTTTTTGAAATACCGTCTTTTACACCATCCGGCTCAGGCGAGCACGTTTTATTAAAAATCAGGAAAATTGGTGCAAATACCGAGTGGATCGCCGATAGGCTAGCTGAATTCGCCGGGATTAAAAGCGGGGATGTCGGTTTCGCGGGGCGTAAAGACAGACATGCGATAACAGAGCAATGGTTTAGTTGTTATCTTCCGGGTAATAAAGAGCCTGATTGGGGCTTACTTGATATAGAAGGTGCCACATTGATCGACGTCACCCGGCATCTAAAAAAAATACGCAAAGGTGATCTCAAGGGCAATCTATTCGAGTTGACTGTCCGGGGTATTTCAAACCCTCGATCCCTTGAGTCGAAATTGCACTCCATTCGTGATTCCGGTGTGCCTAACTATTATGGTGAACAGCGATTCGGACATGATAACAACAACCTTCAATATGCAGATAGACTGCTCAAAGGGGATCGTTCCATTCGCCGCAACCGGAATATTTACCTGTCTGCCGCCCGCTCCTATATGTTTAACCACCGTCTTTCTACCATGATTGCGCGAGGCAGCTGGGACGAGATTAGTGGTATTGACTCGGGCCCACTCTACGGGATGTCACGAGACCCGCGCCCTGGAGAAGATCTGCTGCCTCCGGAGTGCGAGGGCTGGTGCGATGGGTTGCAGAAGTTGCGGGTGAAAACGGGTGCCCGGAATCTGAAATCAAAACCGAAAGACCTGCAGTGGAGATTCACCGAAGACACTGTGCAGTTATCCTTTTTCTTAAGCGCGGGATCCTTCGCGACCAGCTTATTGCGCGAGGTGCTTGATTACCGGGAAATGGATTTAAAACAGAAAGTAGAAATTGATAGACAGGCGCTGTGAGTAACGAGCTTAACTTAAATGGTATAGGCATGACGTCCCAGCGGACTCGTGATCGCCTGGTGCAACGGCTCAGGGACCAGGGCATTGCTAATGAGAGCATTCTTGATGTGATTAATTCCACTCCAAGGCATGCCTTCGTCGATGAAGCATTAGCCCATCGTGCCTACGAGGATATTGCCTTGCCCATTGGCTTCAACCAGACTATCTCTCAACCCTATATTGTTGCGCGTATGACAGAAGCCTTGCTTGCAGGCGGGCCACTGGACAGGGTGTTGGAGATCGGGGCCGGATGCGGATACCAGGCTGCCGTACTGGCACAGCTGGTGAACAAGGTATATACGGTTGAGCGAATTTCGGGATTGCTCGACAAAGCAGTGTCACGATTCAGGTTATTGAGGCTTCGCAACATTCAGTACAAACATGCAGATGGCGTAATGGGTTGGCCGGAGAGAGGGCCATTTGACGGTATCATCGTGACGGCGTCACCAAGACAGGTCCCGGACGAACTGATCGCCCAGCTGAAGGTTGGAGGAAGGATGGTTGTTCCTGTCGGACAGGCCGATCACCAGGAGTTGATTCTTTTGTGCAAGACCGAGGACGGCATCACAACTGAAGTATTGGAAGCAGTGAGGTTTGTGCCCCTGCTTGGGGGTAAAGCATGAAGTCTGTCCGGGAAGTCTTGCAGCTAATCTCGATCGGCCTGATCATGGGGGCGGCGGAAGTTGTACCGGGTGTGTCTGGTGGCACCATCGCCTTTATTTCCGGTATTTATGAAAGGCTGGTGGGTTCGATCCAGCAATTTACGCCGTACATTCTGGTTAAAATAAAAAACAAGGGGATCAAAGCCGTCTGGACGGATGTAGACGCCAGCTTCCTCCTGATCCTATTTTTGAGCATGGGCATTTCTATCCTGCTTTTTGCCAGTTGGGTGAGTTATCTATTGCACAGCCAACCGATTGCGATCTGGTCATTTTTCTTCGGTCTGGTCATCGCTTCTTCCG
>SMVB01231558.1_pt1 | contig 22470 bp, 16 predicted proteins | sample 2456461 | NCBI WGS metagenome assembly SMVB01 (sample SAMN11095934, study PRJNA526329) | marine sediment metagenome | biome: Marine sediment; feature: Surficial sediment; material: Deep marine sediment; isolation source: Hadal surficial sediment | place: Pacific Ocean | collected 2014-05 | depth...
CGCCGACATACCGCTCGAAAGGAGGAGGGCTGCCTCGGTGCCCTCGAGGGCGGCCATCTTCTCGCCTACAAGCGCCTGATTCGGATTGTTGCCATACCGGGAATAGAGCAGCTCAGAAGCAGGCTCACCGGCCCCTCCGAAAAAAGTAGCGCTCTGTACGACGGGCAGGACAACCGGTGCTCCAGGCGCGGGTTCGGGTAAACCGGCATGAATTCCGATCGTGGCCAGACGGTGCCCGCGCGGCTCGTCACTCGCCTTCCCGCTCATGCCGATCCCTCCCTCCTTCAACAGCCTTCTGTGTCTTCCACCAACGTACTGAGCGCGTGATAGACCCGGCCTCCGGGGGGCGCAAACGCGACGCGCCGGAGGACGAGTCCATCGAGAGCCTCTCGATGATGAGACCCCGGAAACACCTCCGCCACCTCCGCTGCCTCGATCCGGCCACGCCCCTCGAGGACTGTCCAAACGTATTCCTCTTCCTCCGTCCGCGTTCCCATCAGTTCGCAGCAGCCATCGCTGCCTTGTGTCACCGCAAGCAGCTCCTGTCGCTCCAATACGGCCTGCATCGGTTCATGAAGGTTCTGACACACACCCCTGAAGACGAAGAGTGCGTCCACAGGCCGGTCCTCTTCTAGAAAACGCATCAGGAGCTTCGCCACGATCTCGTCTGCGCATGAGAAATCCATGACGGTCACGTCCGAAAGGTCGATCAACGAAACAGCCGTTCGTGAACTACCGGCGACCTGTTCTTCGATGGCGAGGCGAACCGCACGGCCCGTGGGCCGTGTCACCAGATGAGAATAAAGAGATTCGGCCGATCTACGTAAGACGTGCCCCACGTCGATCGAGATCGGCTCGACCCCTGGCTCAGTCCTCATGGTCGACCCGCTCAGGCAAAACGATGTTGATCTGAGTACCCGGAAAATCCGAGAGCCCCTCCTCCAACGGTGGCGCATCGAACCACTGTGGCACGTCGGCGATGCGCGCGGTCCCGCTACGTATCGAGATCAGACCATCCCAGCGGCGAACCTGCTTCCGAATCTGCTGGATGCCCTGCCCCCGCCCCGAGTCCGGGAAGCGCGTAAGGCCATGAATGAACGCCGCCTCGAGCGCGGTCACATCCCCCCACCGATCAGCGAACCGTGCCGAGTGCTCGTCGGAAAGAGACCCTCGGAAACCCCTTCCCAGATCGGCAACCGAAATGATGACCACGTGCCGGCCCAGGCGCTTAGACCAGTTGTAGGATTGGGCGGCGACCCAACCCGGCGCATCCGCATGTTCGAGAATGTTCTGGCAGACCTCGCTGAGGATCACACTGAACTGCACAACCGAGGTCGGCGGATAGCCGAGGGTATTGGACAGGATTACGCCCGCCTGCTTCTGAACCCGGTCCACCACATCATGGACGTCGCTGTTGGTGGTGATCGGTGTGATCTCCAGCAGGACGTCGGATGGCCCCGAAGAACGCCGCGGGAAGGCAGTTCCAGCCTCGAAGATACCATCGGCCGCCTGAAAAAAGCCCATGCGGCCCAGGTAGCTCTTTACGTCGCCCGCAGCCCCCAGCTCGAGGATCGGTGCCTCACCACTTCGGTCCCGTCCGACCGAGCCGGCCGCGAGGAGACCCACCATACCGTTGGGTCCAACCCACCGGAGGTGGCGCCCATCGAAGAGAACCTTCTCGCCCCCCGCCTCCATGACCTCGGCAAAAAGCGCGTCACTCGTCTGGAAGTCCAATGATGCCGGAAGGTCGATAACCTTCATCAATCGTCGCCGAGTTGAAGCACTGCGAGAAATGCCTCCTGGGGAATCTCCACCGATCCGACCTGCTTCATCCTCTTCTTCCCGGCCTTCTGCTTCTCGAGCAGCTTCCGTTTTCGCGTGATGTCGCCCCCGTAGCACTTGGCGGTCACATTCTTGCGGAGCGCCTTGATGGTGCTGCGTGCCACGATCTGTGTTCCGATCGCGGCCTGGAGTGCCACCTCGAACTGCTGGCGAGGGATGAGTTTCTTGAGGCGGCGAACCAAGTTGCGACCATAATCCATCGCCTTGTCCTGGTGGATAATGACGGAAAACGCGTCCACAGGATCACCATTCACCAGGATATCCAGTTTGACCAGATCGCCCGGCCGAAACTCCAGAAACTCATAGTCGAGGGCCGCATACCCGCGCGTGCCACCCTTCAGCCTGTCGTAGAAATCGAGCACGATCTCGGCAAGAGGCAACTCGAACTCGATCTCGACGCGTTGCGGGTCGAGATATTGCATTCCCACGAAAACTCCCCGCCGATCATAACAAAGCTTCTGTACGGTGCCGATGTACTCCGCCGGACACACGATACGGGCCTTCACAATCGGCTCCGCGACGTCCACGATGCGGCCACGCTCCGGAAACATCGTGGGGTTTTCGAGAACGACCTCGGTTCCGTCGGTCAGGGTTACGTGATACTCCACGTTGGGCACGGTCGTAATGAGCTCCACGCCGAACTCCCGGTCCAGTCGTTCCTGGACGATCTCCATGTGCAGGAGTCCCAGGAATCCGCAGCGGAAGCCAAAGCCGAGAGCGATCGACGTCTCCGCCACATAGTTCAGGCTCGCGTCGTTGAGCTTGAGGCGGTCTAGGGCGTCTCGGAGACCCTCATAGTCATCGCCGTCCGTCGGATACAGTCCGGCGAACACCATGGAGTGTACCGCCTTGTACCCCTTCAGAAGTTTGGTCGCCTTGTCGGCCGCATCTAGAATCGTATCGCCCACGCGCGTGTGCGATACGTCCTTGATCGTGGCGATCACGTAGCCGACCTCACCCGGTCCGAGTTCGGGCTGCGGGACTCGTCCTAGGCGCATCACGCCCACCTCCGTAACCTCATAGCTGTGGTCGACGGAGCCGAAGGTGATCGACATGCCGGGCCTCAGCACGCCGTCCACCACACGAACGTTGGGAACCGCCCCCTGATACTGATCGTACGACGAGTCGAAAATGAGGGCTCTGAGGGGTGCGTTCGGATCACCTCTCGGCGGCGGTACGTCGCGGACCACGGCCTGTAGGAGGGGCTCGATCCCGATCCCTTCCTTGGCGCTCGCCAACAGGATCGTCTCCGGATCGGTCCCGAGGAGGTCCGCGAGTTCATCTCGCCTGCGGTCAGGCTCGGCCCCCGGAAGATCGATCTTGTTGATCACGGGAATGACCTCGAGGTCGGCCTCCAGGGCGAGAAAGAGGTTCGAGAGCGTTTGGGCTTGCACCCCCTGGGTGGCGTCCACGACGAGAATCGCACCCTCACATGCCGCCAGTGAGCGCGAGACCTCATACGTGAAATCGACGTGCCCTGGCGTATCGATCAGGTTCAGAACATACGATTCGCCGTCCTCGCTGTTGTACACCATCCGGACAGCGTGGAGCTTGATGGTGATCCCACGCTCCCGCTCCAGCTCATTGGAATCCAGAACCTGGTCACGCATTTCCCGCTTGTCGATAGTTCGAGTCGCCTCGAGCAGTCGATCAGCTAGCGTCGATTTACCGTGATCGATATGCGCGACAATACAGAAGTTGCGTATGTGCCCGAGGTTCACGTAGGAGGCGAATCCGCTTCGAGGGTGGTGTGGGAACGCTACCAAGATAGTCCGGGGGAATCCGCGGAAGAAGGAGGCTTCAGCGCATCCCGGTTCCGGGCAGGGGCGGCCTTGTGGCTACTCAGCCGTCCGAGGGCGTCCGGGGCCTCCCTCCAGGCGTCGGGCGGGCGGACCACATTCTCTTTCCTCCTCCAACACGTGCTCTTCTTCAAGGTTTTCCACAATGATTCAAGCACGACGCATGCCACGCCGAAAAGGACATGTTCGTGGCTGATATACGAGTGATGTCACCAGATCCAGTCCGCCGTTCGTCCGAAAAAGTGGACGGTATGGATACGCCCGCGGACAATGGCGACGTGCTGCCAACCCCATTAACTTTTCCCCTGTGACGCAGTAGTCTCCTCGGTCCAAGGCAACGACCCAGGAGTCCTCAGGCAGCAGGCGGTGCCAAAAGTCCCTCCACAGAGGTAGTACGTGCCCTCACGACCGGATCTGTTGGATCCCCAAACGTTATCGCAGTTGGGCGGCGTCGAGTTGATCGCCCGGCAAGTCGTGGAGGGGTTCATCATGGGACTCCACCGCTCGCCACATCGAGGGTTTTCGGCCGAGTTCGCGGAACTTCGCGCCTATCAGCCCGGCGACGATCTGCGCCACATCGATTGGCGCATGTTCGGTCGATCTGATCGGTACTACGTGAAGCAGTTCCAGGAGGAGACCAACCTGAGAGCGTATTTGCTGGTCGATATCAGCACTTCGATGGGGTGGACATCGAACCCGGGTGCGCTTCCGACTAAACTGTGGTACGCCAAGCACTTGGCAGCCTCCCTTTCGCTGATCCTCCTCCGTCAGGGCGACTCCGTGGGCATGGCCGCGTTCCACGACGAAGTGGTTGCGCGAGTGTCCCCGAGGGGGGGATCACGCTCCTGGCACGAGCTCCTTCGCAGACTGGCGCCGCTCGAGGCCCAGGGTCGCACATCAGCTCACACGGCGCTCCGTGACATCGCCGTCCGGCTGCGTCGTCGAGGGCTCGTGGTCCTGCTGTCCGATCTCCTGGTGGATCCTGAAACCACGCGGACAGCCCTTCGTTTCCTGAGACATCAGGGACACGAAGTGCTCGTTTTCCACCTGATCGACCCGGGTGAGCGGGAGCTTCCGGCCGGGGGCGACACACGCCTCTTCGATCCCGAGACCGGGGATGAGCTCAACGTAAACATCGCCGACGTCCGTTCGGCGTACCGGGACGCCGTGAAAGATGCCCTCGAGGAATGGGACCGCGGCCTCCGCCCCCACGGGATCGACTACGTTGTGATCGGAACCGAGACGCCTCTGTCGAGGGCCCTGCGCTTTTACCTACGAAAACGGGAGCATCTCGGCTGATGGGGTTCCTTTCGCCGATCTTTCTCCTGGCTGGGCTGGCGGTGGCGGTTCCGCTGATCCTGCATCTCTTCCACAGGCATGACGCGAAGAGGATGGTGTTCCCGGCCCTCCAGTATCTCCTCCGGACGGAAAAAGAGCACGCCCGTACCATCCGCTTTCGCCAACTCCTCCTGCTCCTTCTCCGTATCGCGGCCGTTCTGCTCTTGGTGGGGGCCGGCGCTCGCCCGTTCCTTCGCGGGGGGGGCGGGGTTCACGAGCCGACGGCCACGGTCCTGATCCTCGACAATTCGATGAGCTCTGGATTGATCAGAGGTGGTGCCCGAGTCCTGGACCTTCTGAAGGCGGTGGCGCTTCGAAGCATCGAACGTGCAAGCGATGAGGACCGGATCTGGCTGATTCGCGCTGGAGAGCCTTGGGAACCGGCCATCACCGGGTCCCGAGCCGACCTGCGCGCAGCCGTATTGGAGACAGACGCCACGGACGCCAGAGGAGATCTTCGGACCGCGCTGGAGCGGGCCGTGGTCCTGGCCTCGGGAGCCGGGCTTCCCGCTGCCGAGATTCATCTGATCTCCGACCTTCAGGCCTCCGCGTTCGGGGGAATCGGCTCACCCACTGGGGCAGTACCCATCGGGGCAGTAACCGCCGGGGCAGTACCCACTGGGGCAGTACCCGCCGGGGCAGTATCCACTGGGTCCGTACCCGGTGAAGCCGGGGCCATACCCGTCGTCGTCTTCGATGACCGGTCCGGCGATCGGGAGAACACGTACTTGGACAGCCTGATGATCGGTGGCGGCCTGCCTCCCTTGGCAAATCAGCGAACGAGTCTGTCCGTCCGCTTGGCCGGCGATGCGGACAGTGCCGACGTCCCTCTCCGCCTGGTCACCGCCAATCGTATTCGCGGAGCCACCACCGCTGGGGTGGGCATCTCGGCGCTCCTGCCCATCGGACCCTTCGCAGCCGGTGATGTCGACGGTTATGTCGAGACGGATCCGGACGACCTTCGCGCGGATGACCGCAGGTTTTTCGCCTTTCGGGTTCGCTCAGCCCCGACCCTCGCGATGTCCGGCTCCCCTCCCTTCTTCCTGTCGGAGGCGATACCGGTTCTGATCGACGCGGGCCGCATAAGCCTGGCACCGATCCGTGATGCGGAGATCCTGATCAGTGTGGCAGGTACCGGAGTGACCGAAGCAGCGAGAGAGGGACGTGCCGTGATTGTGTTGCCACCGAATGACCCGGCACTGCTCCCCGGTCTCAACCGTGCGCTTACCGCGGCGGGGATACCATGGCGGTATGGGCCCGCGACCGCGGTAGGAGAGGCCGGAGTGACCCGCTGGAGCGGACCCGTCAACCTGGATGATGTACGTATCCGATCCCACTACACCCTGATACCGGAAAGGGAGGAGCTGAATCGAGGCGTGTTGGTGACCCTTTCGTCGGGCCAACCTTGGCTGGTGGAGGGGACCACTCCCAGAGGCGCCTATCTGCTTGTTGCCTCGGCCCTGGACGAAGAGTCCACCAACCTCCCGTTGACCGCGGCGTTGATGCCCCTCCTGGAGTGGATGGTGTCGCGGTGGGGTGACCCTCAGGGGACTCAGGGAGGCGTGATCGCCGGCACGCCGATCAACCCTCCTCCGGGCGCGACGAACATTCGGGACCCATCCGGCACACTTCATCCGGTGGACGCCACACAGCCCTTCGCAGCAACGCCCAAGGCGGGACTGTACGAAGTTCTGGCGGGAGACTCCACTATCCAGATAATCGCGGTGAACGCGCCACGGGAGGAATCCCTCCTACTCCCGATCGAGACCGGCGATCTAAGAGACCTCCTGCCAGGGCCCGCCACGCTGGTCAGGGACAGTGCCCGTTGGACCAGGGCGCTGTTCTCCGGTGGACAAGGCCCGGAGATCTGGCGCTGGCTCCTCGTCGCGGCCGCGCTGGTTCTCATCGCGGAGAGCCTCGTCGCGGCCTCCGGCCCGTCGCCGCATGGATCCACTTCAGCAGCCCCCCCCGCGCTTCAGAAAACGGTATCGGACTGACGTGTCTGGCAGCCTTCACCCCATCGTCCAAGCTCTGGGGACATGCCCGGGCTTTCATCGGCTCTGCCAATCACTGCCGGGCCGAGGCGAGCGCCGCGCCCTGGGAGGGGCGGTAGGCTCAGCCGCGACCGCGTCGGTAGCGGCCCTGCACGAACGCTTCTCGACACGGCTCCTGGTCGTGGTCGCACCTTCTCCCCGGCAGGCGATTGAGATCGAAGTGGATCTCGAGCTTCTTCTTGGCGAAGGCACCTCCTTTCTATTTCCCCAACGCGAGGCCCGGCCGTACGAGTCGAGCGAGCCTCACCTTGAAATCGGGGCACTTCGCGTCGAGGCCGTCGAGGCACTCCTGGGGGGGCGAACTCGACTGCTCGTGACCACCCTGAGGGCGTTGCAGGAACGTGCTCCGATACCGGCCGAACTCGCAGGACTCCGGCTCACGCTTCGTGTGGGGGAAGAAGTGGGGTTCCGAACTCTTGTCGGGGACCTCGCCGAACGGGGATTCGAGCGCGTGCCGATCGTCGAGGAAGTCGGACAGTTCGCCGTACGTGGAGGTCTGCTCGACATTTTCTCGTTCGGCACGCCGGAGCCCGTCCGGGTCGAGTTCTCTGGGGACGAGATCACCTCGTTACGCTTCTTCGACATCCTCGATCAGCGCACGACAGGCACCACCACCGAAGCGCACATCCTGCCCGTGGACTTTCAGCGGGACCCAGAGGCCACGACCCTGGTTTCGCGGTCCCTTCTGGAGCTGCTCCCGGCCGATGCCCTTCTCCTATCCATCCACCAGGAGGGGGAGTGGCGGCCCGAACTCGACCGGACATGGACCTACGTCTGCCGGCTCCACGAGGAGCTTACGGCCGAGGGCCGGTCTCCCGATCCTCCCGACACGCTCTTCCTCCCGGCCACCGAGGCGGAGGAAAAGCTGGCCGCGTTGGCCCGCATCGATTTCGTGGCCGCCCCTGGGCCCGAAATCTCGCTTTCCTCCAGCGCTCCCCCCGCGATCGAGCGCGACATGTCACGGCTGAGCGCCTCACTCCGCGCTGTTTCGGCTACGGGGGGTCGCACTCTCGTGCTCTGCGACAACCAGGGGCAATGTGACCGGCTCGAGGAGATCCTCGGAGGCCCCGAGAAGATTCCACCCAGGGCGCACGTGGTCGTCGGCTCACTCGCCGCCGGATTCGTACTGGAGTCCGCCGACCCGCCCCTTCAAGTCCTCACAGACCATGAGATCTTCCGCCGCTCGCGGAGAGTCCGGAGCAGGCGCCGGTTTCGCGGGGCGGTGGCGCTCGAGAGCTTGTCTCAACTGACTCCCGGGGACTACGTAGTCCACATGGACCACGGGGTGGGCGTCTTCAGAGGGTTACAGCGTGTCGAGGTCGGGGGTGAGGAGCTCGAATCGATGGCGATCGAGTACGCCGGTGGAGAAATCCTGCGCGTGCCGGTTTATCGCCTCGACCTCGTCGAACGCTGGAGGGGTGAATCCGAGAGCACCGCTCCTCCCGCCGTCCACCGGATCGGAGGGAAGCGCTGGAAGACGCTGAAGAGGAAGACGAGCGAAGCCATCGAGATGATGACGGTCGAGCTCCTGCAGCTCTACGCCGAGCGCGAGTCCGCCACGGGGTTTGCCTTCTCCGCCGACACCCTATGGCAAAAGGAGATGGAGTCGTCGTTCCTCTATGAGGACACGCCCGACCAGCGCGCGGCGGCCGAAGCGGTGAAGCGCGACATGGAGTCCACCAGACCCATGGACCGGTTGATCTGTGGCGACGTCGGGTACGGAAAGACCGAGATCGCGATCCGGGCGGCCTTCAAGGCGGTACAGGACGGGAAGCAGGTGGCGGTCCTCGCACCGACCACGGTGCTCGTGGAGCAGCATCGGCACACGTTCGCGGAACGCCTCGCCGACTATCCGGTGCGGGTTGGGGCACTCAGCCGATTCCGCACACCGAGCGATCAGAAAAAACTCCTGAACGGACTTGCCGACGGAGGTATCGACATCGTTGTGGGGACACACCGGCTACTCTCACCCGATGTCGAGTTCGCCGATCTGGGCCTCCTGATCGTCGATGAGGAGCAGCGTTTCGGTGTGCGCCATAAGGAGCGCCTCAAGCAGATGAGGGCGTCGGTGGACGTGTTGACGCTAACGGCCACGCCCATCCCCCGCACGCTACACCTATCGCTCATGGGCCTGCGGGACCTCTCCCTGATCCGTACTCCGCCGCGGGATCGGATGCCCATCATCACGCACGTGGTGCCGTGGTCGGATCACATCCTTGGGGAGGCCTTGCTCAGAGAGTTGGACCGAGGAGGACAGTCGTTTTTCCTACACAATCTGGTTTCGACCATCCATGGAGCCGCCGAGCGGATCCGGGAACTCGTTCCGGAGGCCCGGATCGAAATTGCGCACGGGCAGATGAGGGCTCGGGAGTTGGACCGGGTCATGCGGGACTTCGTGGATGGGGAGGTCGACATCCTGGTCTGCTCATCGATCATCGAAAACGGCCTCGATGTCCCGAACGCGAACACCCTCATCGTGAACCGGGCCGACCATTTCGGACTCTCTCAACTCTACCAGATCCGCGGGCGCGTGGGGCGCTCCAACCGCAGGGCCTTCTGCTATCTCGTTACGCCCACCGAGCTCGGTGATGAGGCGGAGCGACGCCTTCGAATATTGGAGCACCACACAGAACTGGGAAGCGGATACTCCGTGGCTCTCCAGGACATGGAATCGCGGGGAGCCGGAAACTTGCTCGGTCGTGAGCAGTCCGGATTCGCGCACTCCATCGGCATCGACGCCTACCTGCGATTGCTCGAACAGACCGTAAAGCGGCTCAAGGGCGAGGAGGAAGGCCGCGAATTCCCCGACCCCGATGTCTCGATTGCGGGCTCCGCATACTTGCCGGACTCGTACATTTCCGACGCTGGCCAAAAGCTACATCTCTACCAGAGGCTTTCGAAGCTCAGCCAGATGGCCGAGGTGGCCTCCCTACGAGAGGAATTGGCGGATCGCTTCGGGGCCCCTCCCGTCCATGTGGAGCACTTGCTGGATGGTGCCACGTTACGAATCCTGGGAAGGCGACTCGGCGTCGAACGGATCCTCGTGAGAAAGCGCGAGGCGAGAGTGAACTTCAGGCCTAGCGTAGTGCCGCGCCTTTCGGTTCTGGAACGCCCCCTCCAGAACCGCTCCGTCAGCGTGGAGGTGCGGCGTATGACGCCACTCTCACTGGTCCTTCTTCAAGAGGGTCCGGATTCGCTAGTTTCGACGTTGATCCTGGCCCTCACCACGTTGATCGAGGCGCGCGACGAGGCAGCGTGAAACGGTTGATCTACGGAGATGAGTGACGATGACACATCACCCTGGACGGACTTCTTGTCTCTTGGGTAGACCCGCAAGAGGGATGGCCTTCGGGATCCTAGCCGTTCTCTGGGCGTGCGATACGGAATCGGGGAGGGTCCTCGCCCGGGCGGCGGGTCATGAACTGACCGTGGATCAGATGGTGGAGATGATCGCCAGGCAAAACTCGGTGCCAAATCAAGCCGGCGTCGTGGATGCGCTCGCCAACTTCTGGGTCGACTATATACTCATCGCGGTGAGCGCCCGGGAGGACTCGCTGTTTAGGGCACTCGATCTCGATCCCCTCCTCCGGCCGCAGCTCGATCAGGAGATCATCAACGCGTACATGGACTCAGTCGTCCAACCCGACACAGCGATCTCCGACCAAGAATTGAGAACGATGTGGGAGGCCGACCCTCCGGCCGACTCAGTTCGAGCCCAACACATCTTGCTCGCCTTTCCCAATCAGGCGACGCAAGCCCAAGTGGATAGCGTGGCCGAGTTTGCCGACCAGCTGAAGGCACGGGCCACGGCAGGCGAATCCTTCGAGGCTCTCGCCGGCCAGTACAGCGAGGACACCGGCAGCGCGGTCCTGGGGGGCGACATCGGATTCTTCAGCCTGGGGGCGATGGTGCCTTCGTTCGAAGAGGCTGCCTTCTCACTGGCTGTGGGGGAGATCAGCGACCCGGTGCTGTCTTCGCTCGGCCTCCATGTCATCAAGGTCACGGACCGTAAGGCAACGACGTTTGAGGCGGCAGGCAACAGCTACCGAGACTCGATCGTTGTGGGGAGGTTACGGGAGGCCGACTCGGTCTTCTTGGCTGGAGTCGACGAAGAAGCTGAAATAGAAGTTGCATCCGAGGCTGTCGCGATCATGCGGGAACTCGCTCTCAACCCGAGGACCACGCTGAGCAGCAGGGCGGCGAACCGTACGCTCGTGTCCCATCGCAGAGGGTCGTACACGGTATCGGACGCCCTGCTCCTGCTGAATACACGGGCAGACCTCCCGGCTCAGCTCGCAGTAGCTCCCGATGAGACCCTGAACGGGCTCTTGAACAGCCTCGGGCAGGCGCAGGTCCTGCTCGCTCGCGCGGCCGACGCCGGAATCCGTGTAGCCGCGGAGCGTCTCGATTCCCTGGATTTCTTGGCGCGGCAAGATTTGAGAGACGCCACCGATGAGCTAGGCATTCGCAGGATCCCTCTCTCGGCGGGTGAGACGGCCGATGACGCGATAGACAGGACGATTCTTCAGATCCTACGGGAACTCTCGGCGGGGACACGCAGCGTGATTCCCATGGACGCGATCACCGTGGTGCTCCGCCGCGACTTCGACTGGGACATCCTCGAGGGTGCGATCAGGGCCACGGTCGAGCGAATCGATGATCTGAGGGGGTCCACCGAGGCCACACCGACCCAACCGGCCGTAGTGGCACCCACCGGGGCAGCAACCGCAACGCCGCCCGTCCTCGACTCGGTCCAGAATTGACGCCGGGCGCTGCGGCCAGGAACACGTTTTCGTCCTCGGTTTAGTGTACGCATGAGTTTCTCATCGAGAAGTTTCGCGCTCCTTGCGGCTGTCTTGTTCTTGATCTCCTCGCGGGTAGAGGGGCAACAGATCCCGCAAACCATCAACCTGGTCGAACGGGTGGTCGCGGTCGTGGGAGATTCCATGATCTCGATGACCCAACTCGACGAATCCCTGATTCAGATGGAGGCGAGGGGATGGACTCGTCCGACCGGGGCAGCCGAGCTCCTGGAGGTAAGGCTGGAGGTCCTGGACCAACTCGTCAACCAACTGCTGATTATTCAGGAAGCGGCGAAAGACACGCTCCTCGAGGTCCCCGAGGAGGAATTGGAGGACCGCGTCCAGCAGCAGATCGACGGTCAGGTCCGTCAATTTGGCACCTTGGGCGCGCTTCAACGGGCCCTCGCCGAGCAGAATATGACGATGGCCGTGTACCGCGAGCAACAGAAAGGCCTCATCCGGCGCCAGTTGCTCCAGGAACGGTATTTCGCCAAGAGGGGACGGAGTGCGGCGGGCATCGTCGTAACGGAGGAGGAAGCACGGACCTATTTTGATGAGAATCCGGACCTGATGCCTGACCGGCCGGCGACGATTCTCTTTGAGAACATCCGACTCCAACCTGAGCCGAGCGACTCCGCGAAAGCGGAGGCCCTCGCGAAGGCGGACAGCGTTCTGGGTCTTCTCCGCAACGGGGGGGACTTTGCGGAGCTCGCGGAACGCTTCTCGGACGGCCCCACCGCCACAGAGGGCGGAGCACTCGGGTGGATTCGCCAGGACGGAAGTTTTGTGGAGGAGTTCGAAGATATGGCCTTCGGGATGCCTCCAGGAGTGGTGAGCCCTCCCGTTGAGACACAATTCGGATACCATCTCATATCCGTAGAGCGGGTGCGGGGGGGAGAACGTAGAGTACGGCATATCCTGTTTGCGCCGGGGATCACAGCAAGCAACGTCGAAGCGAACGATACTCGAGCAGAGTTGTTCGCCGACAGGCTGAGAGCCGGTGAGACCATGTCGGATCTGGGTCAGGAGGCCGATACGGTCGACCTGCCGCTCGAGTCGATCGCACAGACATCCCAGGCGCTTGCAGCGTCGATGCGGAACGTCCAGGCGGGTGACGTGATCGGGCCAGCCAGGGTGATCGACGCCCAGAGCGAAAATAGCTGGATCCTCGCTCGGGTGTTGGGGACGACACTTGGAGGACGCGGTGAGTTCTCCGACTTTCGAGACATGATCGTGGAGCGCTTGAGGACCGAGGGTCTCACCGACAGCGTGATCGAGGAGCTGCGAAGCCGGGCATTCATCGAGATTCGCCTGGGCGGAGGCTGAGCTAGCGCGTCCGCGTATGTCTAAGCAATGCTTGGCGGTCACGCTCGGTGATCCTCGCGGAATCGGCCCTGAGGTGGTTACGAAGGCGGTTCGGCATCTCAGAGAACAGGGCAGCGACACCGAGTTCATTTTGCTGGGGCCGGACGAGCTCGATCCGGGACTCGGCACGTACGAAGGTGTCGGTCGCTTCGACGGCTCCGAGCATTCGGCAGGAGTGCTCTCGGCCCTCGCGGTGGAGAGAGCGGTCCACTTGGCCCTGGCTGGCAGCGCAGCGGGAATCGTCACGGGTCCGATCCACAAGCCAGCCCTCCGGTCTGCTGGCTTCGTGGAGCCCGGCCATACCGAAATGCTCCAGCGTCTCACGGGCGTCTCCAATGTCGGGATGCTCATGGCCGCCGAGGAGACACGTTTAGGAGCGCCTCTCAGGGTGCTCCTCGCTACGAGGCACGTGCCGCTGCGCGACGTGCCCGACCTGTTGAGCGTGAATCTGCTCGTTTCTCAGGCGATACTATTGAACTCATCGCTTGAAGCCGACTGGAATTTCGCGCGTCCGCGAATCGCGCTCTGCGCGCTGAATCCGCACGCCTCGGACGGCGGATTGTTCGGGGACGAAGAAGATGGCGTATTCCGGCCCGCCGTAGACACCCTGCGTAGAGCGGGTATTGGGGTGGAGGGCCCGATACCCGCGGACACGGTGTTCAGCCGGGCACTGAATGGTGAGTTCGACGCGGTCATCGCCCCCTATCACGACGTAGGGATGGCCCCCTTCAAGACCATCGCTTTCGGAGCAGGGGTCAACGTGACATTGGGACTACCCTTTGTTCGGACGTCTCCGGATCATGGGACGGCATTCGAGATCGTGGGTACAGGTCGAGCGGATCCGTCGTCGATGCGAGCCGCAATCCGGATGGCGTCTCGGTTGGCTGCGAAACGTTTTGACACGCTGGCAGCCCATACATAACTTTTTTTTACCCACCGTGTGCCCGGAAGTCGGTGAGAAATATTAACTTACGAGGCTACGACCCGGCGTGATCAAGTTCATCCACGTGACCAAGGAGTACGCCCGCCCCGAACCGGCCCTCAGCGACGTATCATTCCATTTGGTCAAAGGACAGTTCGCGTTCCTTACCGGGCACTCTGGATCAGGGAAATCGACCGCTTTGCGACTCGCGCACCTGGCCGAGAGGCCGACCCACGGAGAGGTTCGTGCGGGTGGGTTTTCGTCCAAAAGAACCTCTCGGCGAGACGTATGGAAGCTCCGCCGGAATGTGGGGTACGTGTTTCAAGATTTTCGTCTCCTCCCCGGCCGCACCGCTCTCGAGAACGTCTCCTTCGCCCTCGAAGTCATCGGTTCGCCAAAGAAGCAGATTCTTCCACGAGCACAGCGGCTCCTCGGTCAAGTGGGCCTCGCACCAAAAGCGGGTGCGTGGGTAGAGGAGCTCTCCGGAGGTGAGCAGCAGCGTGTCGCCATCGCGCGCGCCCTCGCGAGCGAGCCCCTCCTTCTGCTGGCGGACGAGCCCACGGGAAATCTCGACGACCGCGCCACTCGGGGGATCATGGACCTGTTCTGGGAGATCAACGCGCTCGGAATGTCCGTTCTGATGGCGACGCACGACCTGGAGCTCATGCGCCGGCATCCGACCGCCCGGGTCCTCGAGCTCGACGAGGGGCACCTGGTGTATGATTCTGCCAAGAACGAGCAGGCTGTGAGTAGCCCGGTTGGGAGCCCCGGACCAGGCTTGGGCGCGAGTCCGGCGCTGGCGGGTGAACCGGTGGGTGAACCGGAACCGACCCGAGAAAGAGAGAACTGAGGTGTTCTATACCATTCGAGAAACCCTCACCGCGTTCAGGCGAGCCCCGCTGCTTACCGGGCTCTCTGCCGCCATGGTCGGACTCGCGCTCTTTGTCGTGGGACTCTTCGGGCTGGCTACGTATAACGTTCAAGTCTACATGGAGACGCTCGAGGAGCGGGTCGAGGTTGTCGCCTACCTCCGGGACAACGCGACCACGGAGGAGATCGCCAATATGGAAGGAGCGCTCAAGTTGCTCACGGAAGTCCTTGCTGTCGACTTCGTCACCAAGGGCGAAGCGCTCGAAAGGGCCTATCGTGAACTGCCCGAGTTCAATGAGATCCTCACAGACCTCGAAGTGAATCCGCTTCCAGCGTCCCTCGAAATCCAGCTTCGTCCCGGAAGCCGGACCCCTGCGATGGCGGATCGAATCGCGCAGCAAGCTGCCCTCCACTCTATCGTGGAGGAGGTGCAGTACGGTCAGGAATGGGTCGACAAGTTATTTACCCTGCGGCGGATGGGTGCGGTAACAACCACGGTGTTGGGCACGGCCTTCGCGGTCGTTGCCGCGCTGATCATTGGAACTGCCGTGCGAATTGCGATCTTCGCACGGCAAGAGGAGATCAAGATCATGCAGTTGGTGGGCGCCCGTGACGCCTTCATCCACCGTCCTTTTCTGCTCGAGGGTGGCATCACCGGCGCGCTCGGAGGTGTTCTCGCCCTCGCCCTCACGTATACCACGTTCTGGTCGGTATATAACTACCTCTTCATCATTTCGTGGATTCCGTGGGAATGGGTGGGGATTGGGGTCTCGGCTGGAATCATGTTCGGAGTGCTCGCGAGCGGATACGCGGTCCGCAAGCACCTCCGCGAGGTGTAAGGTGAGGGTTTTCTACACACGGCTCGGGCTGGGAGTGGCCCTCGCGGTCCTCACCGGGCTCGAAACACTCGCGCCGGCGCCGTTGGCCGGGCAAGCGGTCGAGATCCAGAGGGAGATCATCGATAGCCAGCGCCGTCTCGAGGCGGTGCGCGAGGAACGAAGCCGTCTCCAGCGTGACCTGACGTCCCTCGAGGGCCAAGTGCGAAATGCGTCGACCGAACTCGCCAATGTCGAGCGGCAGGTCAGCGTGTCTCGGTCCGCAGTCGCGGAGGTCGCCTTTCAGGTGGACGCCGTGGGGACTGAATACAACACCACATCCCGTTCTCTCCTGTTGACGCGCGAGCGACTCTTGACCGCAACGGCCGTTCTCAATCGCCGCCTCCGGGATATCTACAAGCGGGGGACTCTCCACTCCGTACGGGTGATGCTGGGAGCCGGCTCCTTTTCTGGCCTCCTGACACGCTACCGGTACCTGCGCCTCATCGCTTCGTACGACCGCACGCTGGTGCGGCGCGTGAAAGAGCTCGAATTGGATCTGGTCCAGGAGAACGACGCTCTCCAGGCCAGTGTGGTCAGCCTGGGTCGCCTGCGGCAATCCAGGCTCAGCGAAGTGGCTGCTCTACGCTCGGTCGAAGAGAGGCATCGCCGGGCGCTCTATACCTACAATGCCCAGGAAGAGACGGCCACTGACCGACTGGAGCAGCTCAACCTCGACGAGACCCGTATCGCCGTCCTCCTCACGAACCTCGAAGCGAGGCGCCTCGAAATCGAGCGAGTTGCCGCCAGGGGGGCAGCGCCGAGCACATTCACAAGTGTGGGCGCAGGAACGTTGAATTGGCCGGTGGACGGCGAGTTGGTCTATCAATTCGGCAGAGACGTGAGACCGAACGGCACCGTGCTGCTGTGGCAGGGAATCGGAATCGGCGCCGCTACCGGGACCCCTGTACAGGCCGTGGAAGAGGGCACGGTGGATTTTGCGGGGCCATTCGAAGGTTATGGTCGGACCGTGATACTGAGCCATGGGGGCGGGTTCTATACGGTTTACATGTACCTCGAAGAGATCCGCGTGACGGAGGGTCGAGCGGTGACGGTCGGTCAGGTCGTGGGCACCGTGGGGGGCGCCGACACGCCGGAGGGGCCCCACCTGGAGTTTCAGATCCGAAACCCCCAAGCGCAGGACCCCCTCGTATGGCTTCGGGCGCAGGGAGCGTGAGCCTACACCCCCTTTTCGGCCACGAGGATCTTCAAGCGTCCCTGGTACGGGCCTTGGCAAGCGGGTCTCTTCCGTCGAGCCTGCTCATCCACGGTCCGCGAGGTGTAGGAAAACAACGACTTGCGCTCTGGCTCGGCCAGCTCCTGCTTTGCCCCGAATCCGGGCCAGCAGGCCCTTGCAGCGACTGCAAGGAGTGCCGGATGGCCATGAATCTCGAGCATCCCGACCTCCACTGGTATTTCCCGCTGCCGAAGCCGAAGGGGGTTCGGCCCGGGAAGCTTGTGGAGGCCTTGGAGAAAGCTCGGTACGATACCCTGACGGAGCGTAGGGAACGTCCGCTTCGGACCGCTTCTGCGGCGACCGAACCCACCGGGCTCTACCTGGCCGTGGTCCAGACTCTGCGGTCCCACGCGCACCGCCGCCCTGTCGTGGGACTTCGGCAGGTATTTGTGATCGGGGATGCCGAGGCGCTCGTTCCCCAAGAGTCGAGTCAGGAAGCGGCGAATGCACTCCTGAAGCTCCTGGAGGAGCCCCCCGCGAGTACACTTCTCATCCTCACCTCGAGTGAACCGGGCCGGCTGCTCCCCACCATTCGCTCCCGAACGATGCCGCTCCACTTACCTCCTCTGGCTCCGGACAGTGTCGAACAGTTCCTCGTCGAGGTCGGCCAGGTCTCTCCGAGCGACGCGCGAAGGGCTTCCCACCTCGGCAGAGGTTCGATCGGCAGGGCTCTCGGGTTCTTGCCGAATGAAGGGGACCCCGGTCCTCTGGAAGCTCTCCGAACGCAGGCCTTCGAGCTTCTCACCGCAGCCTCGGATACGGACGCGGGAGCCGTGTATCGTAAGTCCCTGGAGCTCGGCGCCACACGCAGCCGTGGCCTGATGCCCCTTTTCGAGCTCTTGGAGGACGCCCTACGGGATCTCTCCGCAACAGCCGCAAAGGCTTCCGGAGGCCTCATCAACAGTGATCGGGAGGAGCTCCTGGAACGGATACGAGAGAGGCGGGATATCCATCCGGTGACGGTCACGAGGGCGTTTCGGCATTTGGAAGAGGCCAAGGAACTGGTGGCCGGCAACGTGAACCCCCAGCTCATCCTGGCCGGACTCCTGACCGGCATCCGGGAGGAATTCATTGGCAACCCCTGAAGACCACGACTCGGGTGGACCAGGCCTGACGCACATTGACGCGAAGGGCAACCCCCGCATGGTAGATGTGTCGGGTAAGCCCGCCTCGGCGCGCACCGCAGTGGCCGAGGGCCGAATCCGCATGTCCTCGGACACGCTTGATTCCATTCGCGGGGGGAAGGTGCACAAGGGAGATGTCCTCCAGGTAGCTCGTCTGGCCGGCATCATGGCCGGAAAGCGCACGGGCGACCTGATTCCCCTCTGCCACATGCTCCCTGGTGCTTCAATTACCGTGGACCTGGACCTGGACGAGACCCTCCCGGGGATCGTCCTACGGGCGGAAGCTCGCATCGCCGGCCAGACGGGAGTCGAGATGGAGGCCCTCACGGCAGTCTCAGTAGGGCTCCTCACGGTATACGACATGGCAAAATCCCTCGACCGTGGAATGGTGATCGAGGGTGTCCGCCTGCTCCGTAAGGAAGGTGGAAAGTCGGGCACCTGGTCTGGAGAAGGCTGTTGAAGGAGTACAGCGGGTCGCGCGACCCAGTGGGTGCCCCGCGCTTGTGCGCGTTCCGACCAGGACTGACGACGAGGCGACTCGAGCTCCTGATTCTGTCGGCTGTCGCTGTCAGCGCTTGCTACGGAGCCCCAGGAGCCGCGCCCGCTCCCGCGGCGGGTGGAAGGGAATATGAGATCGCCACGGTCCGAGCCGCGGCCACCATACTTCCAGACGATATCCGAAGACACATCACCTCTTTGGCGAGCGACGAGATGGCGGGAAGGGACACGCCCAGTCCCGGGCTCGAGGCCGCGGCCTCGTACCTGGTGGAATTCCTGGAAGAGGCCGGGCTCGAACCCGCAGGAGAAAACGGGACGTTCATTCAGCGCTTCCCGTATACACGTATAGCCATGGTCTCCGCATCGCGGGAGGTGAGCTACCGCTCGGCACGATCGACGCAGAAGTGGGACTTCGGGCGGGACTACTACATAATCCCGGGCCAGACTTCGGCGACGGACGCCGAAGTCGTTTTCGGCGGAGCAGCCAGCCGGCCCTCGATCGAAGTGGCCCAAGCCACCAACAAAAGGGTCGTGCTCTTTACGGTCGAGGGTAACCCGTTCAGTGGGACGAATGAAGACTTCACCAACGCCTTCCAGGCAGCCGCCCTGGGGCCAGCCTCCGCGCTGATCCTCCTCCTCGACGAAACCCAAGGGAGCGACACAATCCTGGACATGGCCAGTGGGCTTCAGGGAGCCGGATTGGCCACTCCCATCCCGATCGTCGGCCTATCCTTCGAGAGAGGCGCCGAGCTCTTTGCGGAGGCCGGCCTCGATCTGGCGGCGCTCAGGGCGTCACCACCGGCGAACGCCATCCGCCTCGATGGCATCACGATGAACGTCTCGGCCCCCTTTGTGATGTCCGAGCACACCCCACCCAATGTGGTGGCGATGATACGGGGGAGTGATCGGAAGTTGCGGAACGAGTATATCGTGTACTCGGCCCACTTCGACCATGTCGGTGTCGGGATCCCCGACGAATCCGGAGATTCGATCTACAACGGAGCCGACGACAACGCCTCCGGTACCGCGGCTCTGCTGGAGGTGGCGGCCGCGTTCGCTGCGCTCGACGTGCCCCCGGCTCGATCCGTCATTTTTCTGGCGGTGAGCGGAGAGGAGAAGGGGTTGCTGGGCTCGGAGCACTACTCCGAGAACCCGACCGTACCGATCGAACGGATCATCATGAACATCAACCTGGACATGGTTGGGCGGAACCATCATCCCGACACGGTGATGGGCATCGGCCGGCAGTACACCAATCTCGGAGCCCTCACCGATCGCGTTCTCCGAGAGCATCCGGACCTCGGATTCACAGTGATCGAAGATCCGAATCCGGAGGATCAGGCGTTCTTCCGGAGTGACCATCTCCACTTTCTGAACAAGGACATTCCCTCAATTTTCTTCTCGACGGGTTTTGATCACGAGGACTACCACAAGCCATCCGATGAGCTCGAGCTCATCGATATGGACAAGGCGGCGCGAGTGAGCCGCATGGTTTTCTATCTGGGTGCGCTCGTCGCCGGAGGGACCGTGGACCCTGAATGGACCGAGGACGGCCTGGCACAGGTCCGGCAGATCATCAACAACACGAACTGACCTTACATGTGGTAGTTGGGTGCTTCGCGAGTGATCGTGACGTCGTGGGGGTGCGATTCGCGCAGGCCGCCTGATGTGACTCGGACGAACGTCGCCTTCTCCCGTAGCTCCTCCAGGTCACCCGCCCCGCAGTATCCCATGCCACTTTGAAGGCCACCAACGAGTTGGAAGACCGTATCGGCCATTGGCCCCTTGTAGGGAACCCGGGCTTCGATTCCTTCCGGAACCATCTTTTGCAGCTCGGCCTCCGGATCCTGGAAATAGCGGTCCGCCGACCCCTCCTGCATCGCTGACAGGGAACCCATCCCACGCACCGTCTTGAAGCGGCGCCCTTCCATAAGGAAGCTTTCCCCGGGTGACTCCTCCGTCCCAGCGAACATCGATCCCAGCATGACCGCTTGGGCGCCGGCTGCGAGCGCCTTCACCAAATCCCCCGAGTAACGGATTCCACCGTCCGCGATGACCGGAATTCGACCCTGAACACCCTCCGCGACGTCCATGATGGCCGTCAGCTGCGGGAGCCCGACGCCCGTCACGACTCGAGTCGTACAGATCGAACCGGGTCCTACACCGACCTTGACCGCATCCGCTCCTCGCTCCATGAGAGCCAGGGCCCCCTCCTTCGTGCCGATGTTCCCCGCAACGATCTGTGCGTCGGGGAACTTCTTCCGAGTACGAGCCACTGCCTCGAGTACACCCTCGGAGTGGCCATGGGCTGTATCCAGCACGAGCACATCCACGCCGGCATCGATGAGCGCGTCGGCTCGGTCGAGCGCATCCTTCGAGGCGCCGATCGCGCCCCCCACGCGAAGCCTCCCATGTTCATCCTTACACGCTCTGGGAAAGAGCCGCCGTTTGAAGATGTCCTTGACGGTGATCAATCCCAGCAGCATCCCGCCTTCGTCCACCACGGGCAGCTTTTCGATCCGGTGCTCATGAAGGATTCTTTCGGCGGCCTCGAGCGTCGTCCCTTCCGGGGCCGTAACAAGGTGGTCGGAGGTCATCACCTCGCGGATCGTACGATCCAAACGAGTCTCGAATTGTAAGTCCCGGTTGGTGACGATCCCTACCAGGCGGCCGTCGCTTTCAACGATCGGGACGCCGGAGATGGAAAACTGAGCCATGAGCTCGTGGGCGTCCCGAAGGGTCTTCTCCGGCGACAACGTGATGGGATCGAGAATCATGCCACTCTCGGAGCGCTTGACCCGGTCGACCTCCGCCGCCTGTGTCTTGATGGAAAGGTTCTTGTGGATGACGCCGAGCCCGCCTTGCCGTGCGATCGCGATGGCCATTCCAGACTCGGTGACCGTGTCCATCGCGGCCGTGAGGAGTGGGATCTGCAAATCGATCTCGGCCGTAAGGGACGAGCCGACCACCGTATCCCTCGGATGCACAGTCGAATGCCCCGGCACGAGCAGCACATCGTCGAAGGTGAGAGATTCCTTGAGAATCACCGTCATGAAGTTATCCAATCCTCCATATACGAGGCGCCCACCCACCCAGAATCTCCTCTCGGGACCCTCGATGAACAGGCGCGTTTGGTACTACCATGGACGATCTTACCGAGCCCCGTCTCGAGGTGTCAACCCTCGGGTCGTCTCGCCCCCTCAGTCGCTCGGCTCCCGTAACTCTCAACAGGCTTCGGGAAGGCTGTTCTGTACTGCTTCAACAGCTTTCTATCCCCTGGCAGGCGGGTCCTCAGTGGGAGAGTCATGATCGGCGCCAAGCTCATCCACCGGGGGGGGGCCATCCCGTACCGGAGGTTCCTCCACCAAGGAAAGTTCATCCACCGCGCCCTCTGAGGAAACCTCATCCACCGCGGGGAGCTCGTCCTCTACGGTGACCTCATCCACCGCGGGGAGCTCATCCTCTACGGTGACCTCATCCACCGCGGGGAGCTCGCCCTCTACGGCGACCTCATCCACCGCGGGGAGCTCGCCCTCTACGGCGACCTCATCCACCGCGGGGAGCTCGCCCTCTACGGTGCTCTCGTCAGGACTGGGCGCGAGTTCTTCCATGAGCTTTCTTCCGGCGGACGAAACGTTCGAGAGAACCCGATCCGCGGCGGAAATCAGTTGAAACGCTTCGCGAAGGTTTGCAGGGCTCATCGACCTCTTTCTCAGCTTGTCCTCCATCGCCTCGGCGAAACGC